>OBIN01000005.1_pt1 | contig 54391 bp, 81 predicted proteins | sample 1481581 | NCBI WGS metagenome assembly OBIN01 (sample SAMN02044685, study PRJEB22538) | human gut metagenome
ATATTCTCTCTTCTCCTGCATACTTGTTAATCACTCTAATTTGTCTTCTCTTGAAAACTCTTCTTTTTTTAATTGCCTCTAATTCTTTTCTGACTTTTATATCATAATTAGCATTTTCTTCGTTAATGACAATCATTTCTGCTTCTGTTATTCCTCCAGTTGCTCTTATATTGTCAATTTCTCTTATTCTTTCTTCTGCTTCCTCTGGATTAAATAACTCTGGTAGCATGTAATTTCTTGAGTCTTTCTTTGGATTTGGGTCTAGTATTGCTGCTGCTAGTGCTAAATAGTTAAGTGATGTATTATCGTTTGGATCTGTATATTTAGAATGGTATTTCTTTACTGGCATATGTTTATATTTCATAATTACTCCCCCCTTACCAGAGGAAATCCCCTGGAATATATTAAAAGCAATTGCATATAATATTCATAACTATATACCTTTTTCTCTTTGCATGGCCAATAGATATGCTTCTAATTCATCACTGTTATTAAAATTATCCATTATATGATTATCTATTGCTCCTGCTCCAGTTTTATATTTAGGTATAAATTTCTTATTTTGTGAAATACTTTTAGTAGATTGTTTTTTATTTTGCAGTTCATATGTTAGTTGTTCAAGAGTGGTTATATCTTTATCTAACCACTGTTTTATTATGCCTTGTAAATAAGCGAAATTTAATATATTCTTTTTTGTACATATTTCTAATGCTTTCTCAAATAAAGGAATATCTATTTTATTAGATAGCTTTATAAGATACTCACCTATTTTACCATTTGCTTTACCAATATTCTTTTCATATAAGCTAATCATAATTGGTAGATTTTCATTTATATATATATCTAAATCTGGTTTTTTATCTGTATTATTATATGGTATAGGTTTCACCGTTTGGGGAAATGTGATTTCACCGTTTGGTGAAATGTCATTACACGGTTTGGTGATTTCCATTTCACCGTTTGGTGATAAGAGTATCCATGCCTTCTCCGTTAGTGAATACCATAAAGTTCGGTCATAATTTAGCTTGTTATAGTTCCCTGTTTCTATATATCCATCTTTTTTTAAATTGTTTAATATTCTTTCTATCTGCCTTCTGCTCCAAAATGGAAATATTTCTGTAAAAGCATCTATCGAGTTATATGTCCAATAATTATTATCATAAAAATGCTTTTTATTAGCTTTATTTTTCACTATCCAAAACTGTAAATTGTTAAGCATTATTGCTCCATCTACTCCAACCTTACTAGCAACATTTGAATCAAAATGAATTATCATTTTAGTCACCTTCTTTAACTCGTAGCTTGCATATTTTCATATCCAGAACACATGAAATCATACTCGTCTTTAGTCATATTAACTACATCTTTAGTAAATTTTTTGAATACATGTTTCTTAACTGTATCTTTATCTATTCCTTTGCTATAAGCTATTGCATATAATCTACTTATTTGTTTTTCTGATAACTTGCTGGTCCATCTATCTGGTGTATCTAACTGACTAGACTTGTCCTTATCGTGTTTATTAGTAGCATCACTATCTTTTGTATCATCTATTGCAAATAGCCCGTTTAAAGCATATTTTCTAGCATATGAACTGACTGACCCCGTAACCTGTGCTAAATCCATTCCTTTTTTTGTTTCGTCTTCTCTAGCTAATGCCTTAACTTCTATCTTTTCTCCTTTTTCAGTATCTACAAAAGTTGCCGTAGCTTCTAAATAATATCTATCGCCTATCTGTTTTATTTCATCTGATAAAGTAACTGTAGCTTTATACTCCAGTAATAAAGGTTTTAATCCTTCTAATATATCTTCACAACTTCTGTAGTTGTATTTCCCAAAGTTGTTATATTGATTTTTAGGTGCTTTTAATTTACTTTGTATTGCCGATAACTTTTCATATAGATTCATTAGTTTCACACTCCTTAGTCTTCTCTTGTTTTATAAAGTCCCTATATGCCAATATATAGGCTTTGTCATATTCAGTGTTATTACCGTCTGTAGCTTCATATTTGTCAATGTAAGCCTCTAGTTCATCGATTGGTTTATAACTCTCTAGCAGTTCCTTTGAGGCATCTATATAACCCCATTTGCTATCTGCATATACATCATAAGGACTACTTAATTCTGCATATAATAGCCTAGTTTGAAATGTAGGCTCACTATTTCTAAAAGCCTGATTACATCCTTGAAATAAATCTCTAATTTTCATGTTCTAAATCATATCCTTTCGTGATATAATATAGAAAAAGTAAATTTCTAATTACTTAACTTTTTCTAAAGATAGGACCTATTGCCGTAGGTTCTATTTTTATATTCCCATGTAAGCATCTGCTCTATTTTCTCTTTCATCTTTCTCTGCTTCCTCAAGGTCCCTTACTTCTTCTTGCATCATTGCATCAATTTCTTGTAGTATTTCTTTTAAATCCTTGATTTCGTATGCTGTTCTTATTTTGCATGCTCTCCAGTATTCATGGTTTGCTGCTTCTCCTACTCTATTAGTTTCATATCTATTTTTATAATTTTTAATTTGTTCATCACATAATTCCATGAAACTCTCACATATTGTAATTTTATCTTGTATGCTTTCTCTAACATCTAATATCCAATTCATATTAATCCTCCTTATCATCTTCTAAGTTGTATATCTTTTCTTCAATTTTCTTAATGATTTCTTCTAATTTAATGTTCTTTTCTCTTTCTGCTAGGGCAATTCTCTGCCAATACTCTATTTGGCTTTGTAAATATTTAATATAGTCTTGCATTATATAACCCCCCTTTAATATTCACTCACAACGAAATCATTGTAAGTTAAAACTTGCATTACTTATTTTCTAATTCTTCCAATAATTTTTCTAATATCTTTCTTTGTCCTTTTCCGGTTACGCGAGTTGTATGGAATGTAAATACTCCTTTAGAACTTTCTCTAGTCCCTTCTCTTACTTCTAAGTATCCATGTATTATCGCTTCTTGCTTAGCTTCTGTACTATTCTTAAATATCCAGCCCCAATCTCTAAGCTTTTGGTACAATTTCTTTTCTCCTATAACTATGCCATGGTGATTACTTAGTATCTTTGCTACTTCCCTAACCAATAAGGAATTTTTACTAGCAGATATTTGGTTCAGCATCTTACTATTTTTCTCTAGCTTGTCCTCTAGTTGTTTAGATTTTTCTTGTTCCTCTTTTAACTTAGTTGCTAACTGTATAAGAAAATCTGGACTAGTTAATGCTTTTTCTATTGTATCCTCTGTCATATAAGTTCCATGTTTTCTTATAGAAGGTAAAACTTCATTTGTTACCCAACGTTTGAATTTTTTAGCATTTGGTAATTTGCTGCTAAGAATTAAACTATATAACCCACTTTCATTGATTACCTTCATATTTTGTTTCCCACCAGGTGTAGGTATTTCGCCTACCCCCTTATCTTCCTCATCAACATGTTTTTTTATTGCATCTGATGTATCTTTGTATCCTAATATTGTCGCTACATCTTTACCTACAAACCAAGGTTCATTTTCAATTTCTAATACTCTTATTTCTCCAAATTCATTATTGCTAAATGTTTTATAACTTAAATATAAATCTGACATTTACTATTCCCCCTTATTTATTTTTCTTAATACCATATCTTGAAATTTAAAATATTCTTCCCAATCATTTTCTGCCTCACCTGTTCTTATAAGATTACAATAAATCTTAAGTATCCAAGTTACTGACATTTATTACTCCCCCTCCTTTTAATCCATTTGGTCTAGCCAATTTAAAAAAGGTTCAGTTGGAATTCTATAAACTCCACCTATTTTTATTACTTTGAACATATCTCCAGCAGTTAAAGCTTGTCTTACTAAGTTGTAAGCTGTTTTTTGAGATATTTGTAATATTTCTTGTACATCATTAACTGTTAAAACTTTCTTCATATTCCATCATCCCCCTAATGTTTTTGTTAACTTAATATGTTATGCTTCTTTATGAAGCACTTTTGGATAAAAAAATAAGTCATCCATTGTTATTTGTGGTTCATATTGCTTGAAAAATATTGTTATTGAAACCATTTCGCTTCTTGTGAATTCAGCTCTGACATTATTTTCTTTGTTGCAATATGTCGGCAATTTTATTTTTAATAAATCAGCTAATACCCTTTGAGGTATTTTGTATTTTGCTCTAAATCCAGCAACATTGTTTGGCATTTACACAACCTCCTTTAATTTGTTCTAGCTTCATATTGAAGTTTATACTTATATATTAATGCTTCATATTGAAGTTGTCAATATTATTTTTAATTTTTTTCGAAAAAACATTCATATTGAAGCTATAACTTTCATATAATTATTAATTATGGTATATTTGAAGTAATGGGAGGTGTTGATATGACTAGCTTTGGTGATAGGCTTCAATTTTTAATAAAAAGTAATGGTATTACTCAAAAAGACTTAGCTGATACGTTAAATGTAAAGCGTGGATCTGTTTCAAACTGGGTAACAAATAGGAGGTTTCCTGATGCCGAGACATTAATAAAAATAGCTGACTACTTTCATGTAACAATAGATTTTCTATTAAGAGGGGATGATGAATATTTAAATAAAGAATATGATGAAATAAGTAGTTTATATAAAAAGTATTCAGATTTAAGTGAAGACAATAAAGAATTAATTGATACTATGATTCAAACTATGATAAAAAAAAGAAAAGACAAATAAATTACTTTACTTGTCTTAGTTCATTAATTTTATCAATTATTTTTTTATAATCATCTTTGTTTTCCTTTTTTATCTTCAATACTTTTTCAATAAACTCTTCTTTTTTCATTGTCTCTCCCCTTTCTAATAAAATTGTAGCAGAAAAAATATCGCTGTCAGCGATATTTGCGACCTAATCTGACATTTTAAGCGTAAATATAAATGACATTTGAGAGGAAAAATAATGATAAAAGAAGCAAGAAAAAAACAAAGATTAACACAAAAGGAATTAGCTATAAAATGCAATTTATCTCAGAGTTTTTTGAGTGAATTAGAAAGCAAGCATAAAAAAAAGAATGTAACAATTAAGCAGATAATAAATATTTCAAATAAATTGAAAATAAGTCCTTATGAACTTAGTGATTGGCTTATAGATAAAGAATTGAATAAAGTTGAATTTTCAGAAGAACTAGGAGTGTTCAAGATTGGATAATATAAAAAGCACATTTATTCGTAAGAGAGGCAATAATTATAATGTTATAGTTGAATACTATGATGAAAAAGGGAAACTAAAACAAAAAAGTGTTGGCAAATATGATTCTAAAAAGGAAGCAGATAAACATCTTATTGATCTAAAAAGTTCTATCAATAAAAACAAGTTTGTAATAAGTAAAGATATAACATTAGTAGATAGATGTTATAAATTTTTAGAAGATAATACTAATAATTTATCTCCATATACTATAAAAAAGAGAAAAAGCATCATAAAAGCATCAATAGAGCCATTTTTTAAAGATACTAAATTAAGTGAAGTAACTGTATACCAATTGCAACAGTGGGCAAATAAAATATATAAAGAACATGGTGGAAGTAGTGCAGAAGCTAGATATGCTTCCCTTAGAGTAGTTTTAAGAGATGCTTATCGTTTTAGAGAAACAAGTGAAAATATAACAGATTTTATAAAAGTTCCTAAAAAAAATATTAAGGTTAAGGCCACCAGCTGGACCAAAGAAGAAGCCTTAAAAGCTATTAAATGTGTAGAAAATAAGGCATTAGAATTACCTTTATTATTAATGTTACTTGCTGGACTTAGAAAAGGTGAGGCTATGGCTTTAAGCTGGGACGATGTCAATTTTGAAAAGAATACTATTTTTGTTAATAAAAGTATTTATGAGATTGAAGGTAATTCTTATTTTAAAGATCCTAAAACAGAAAATTCTAAAAGAATAATAACTGTACCTAATTATTTGATTGAAAAATTGATAAAAGAGAAGGAAAGACAAAATAGACTAATAAATGATGGTGTTCTATTTAATCAATATAATTTAGTATGCCTAAATACAAGATTGGAAATGTGGAAAATGAATACATTATTCCACCAATTTGTTAGATTTTGCGATAGATACGATTTAAGAAGGATTAGAATGTATGATTTAAGGCATTCATCTGCTACTCTATCAATTGCAGCTGGCACAGATATAAAAACAGTATCAACTAGACTAGGTCATTCAGATATAAGAACCACATTAAATATATATACTCATACACTTGATGAAATGGATAAAAAAGCAAGTGATAATTTGGAAGATATGCTATTTAAAAAGTAATGTCAGTTGTCAGTTTGATTGTCAGTTGTCAGTGTATTGACAGTCTAAAATATAGTAAAAATTACCATTAGTTACAAGTGCAAGTACTAAAAATACTTGCACTTGCCATTCAATACCAAAGTTTGCAATGGTCTTTGTCACATTGTACATGTGATTGACTATGTTTATCAATTTAAGTTATATTCAGCAATACAACCATAAATACATTTAAAATGTCAGTAAAAAGTCAGTTATTATATTTTATCCACAATTTTATCCACAGGTAATCATAGCAGTTAGGAATTAAATGTTAAATATGTGTTAAATATGAAAGGACATGCAATTTTTAACCAGTGATTTGCATACACTATATCAAGTGTATTTGATAAGTGAAACGTTCTAAACTTGTTTAGATATTTAATACACGGTTTATGATATGGTTAGTGTCCTAGGGGAGTATATACGTAGAAGCATATACTCCCTTTTTATATAATTTTACATAGATTTCAATTCCATGATTTGCTAAATTCCTTATCTTTAAACAATGATGCTAATCCTGTTATTTGTTTTAATCTTAGTATTTCATCTAAATCCATTCCTATGTTTTTAGCTATCCAAGCATCTGACATTCCGCTTTCAACTAATTCTGATATTATATTTGACATTAATTCTATGTTATGTGTTCCTCTTGCTCTATTATGTCTTATTGTAGATGCCATCCTGCCTTGAATTGGTTTATCTATAATTGATACAGGTAAGCATCCATTTTCTCTGTCATAAATATCTTTGTGTGTTTTCATAATTGTATATCTATGATACCCATCAACAATTTCATATATGTCTTCTTCTTCAATATAATAACAAACTACAGGCATAGTATATCCATCTTCTTTTATTGATTGATATAGTAATTTCATTTCTGGCGGTGCTACTGCATTAGGATTATAAGCATTTGCTCTTATTTTTTCAATAGGTATAGCTTTTATATCGTAAACTGGACTTTTATAACTCATAATATTCCTCCTTATTTTCCTCTTATTATATTTTTATATTTTGCAATACTATCTTGTCTTTTTTTAGTTTCTTCCTTTGTTGGTGAAAATCCCATGTATTTGCATAAATGGTCATTTTTCATTATGCAAATACACATTCTTTTATATGTTGGTATTAATTTAAATTCAGTAACATTTGTATCATCGAGATATTCATTAAATTTTATAACTTGTTTTGTTTTTGATCTATTACTTAACTTTCCAGTCTCTATTAATTCAACTCCTTCAATCTTTAACTCTTCTATTGTTTTTTCATCTAAAGCACCTCCAGTATTTTTCCAAAATTTTTTAGATGTCTCTAATTTTTTTAAATAATTATTTTTAACTTCTTCTGGAAGAGTTTCTAATAAAAACTCCATATAGCTTTTCCATGTATGCCCTTTTGGTAATTTTATGCTCTTCCATCCCATAGCAGTAGTTCCTCCGTATATTCCAGCAAAATTTACTCCGTTTACTCTTCCAACTAATTTTGCCCATGTGTTAGGCTCTATAACTTTATATATTTTTAAACTGTTTACCGCGCAATCATTAAACGGGCTTGCAACTCTCATTTGTTCAATGCTTAATCCTGCTTGATAATATAGATCGTATAGTTTATTATATTTAAATCCAAATTTTACATTTGCAATCCATATATCTTCTGTTGTCCAATCGTAAATAGGATATGCTTTGAAGGTTAAGTAGTTATCTTTGTAGATGTTTATCCAGTGCTTATTGTCATATTTAAATTTTTTCATTCTATTATTTCTACTATTTACTGTTCTATACCTATTCATGCTTTCATTACTTCTTATTCCTATTGCGACTGCTGTACTTCCATATTTACTAGAAAACCATTTTCCGAATTTATCTTGCAAATCATAATCAAGAGTATCTTTTTTAAATTCAAAAGGCACATTGTCTTCATTAATTACATATTTATTTTCAGGCATTTTTCTTGCCCATATGTCAACCACGTCTTTGTCCCATGGGGTCCAATGATCTTGATGCATTGATACTGCGCATTGTGCAGCAATAGGTAAACATAACCAAAATTTTTTAATTCCTTGAAAATTATTTAAAAAACAATCTGTAACAAAATTAGTTGTATAATCATATTGAGCTTCATAATCTAAATGATACATAGACAATTTATGTAATTTATTATGTTTTTTAGCATAATCATAACATAAATTTAATAAAACTCCACTGTCTTTTCCACCCGAAAATGCAACTAATACATTATCGAATTCATCAAACATATATTTAATTCTATCTATTGATGCTTCATATACATTTTGATTATTATATACCTTCAATTAAATCCCTCCTGTTGTTACCTTTAATTTTTTTAGTTACTTTCTTTCCAAAACTATTTTTAACTTTTATATATTCTGATTTTATATCTTCAAAATTATCTTTGTTATTATCTATTTCTCTTTTGAAAGCATTAACTAAGTTTTCTTTTTTCTTTAAACATTTTATTATTTTTTCATCAAGTGTATAAGTAGCGCATATATCTATTATATGCACATTTTTATTTTGTCCTATTCTATGAACTCTGTCCTCACTTTGTGCTCTTGTTGCATAATCCCAATCATTGCTATAATAAATTATATAGCTACAAAATTGTAAGTTTAAACCATATCCTGCACATGATTTATTTGCAATTAAGAATTTTGATTCATTTTTGAATTTTTTTAAATTTTTTTCCCGTTGTTTTATGTTAAGTTCTCCATAAAATTCAATCGCTGCATCTTTCCCATATTTATTATTAATAAGTGTTGCTATATTTTTTATTTCATCGGTATATTTACAAAATATGATAGTTTTTTCTGCTATTGTATCAATTATTTCAATCAATTTTTGTATTCTTGGATTGCTTTCAATATTTCCAAAAAAATTGACTTTGTTCATTCCAGTAACTTTTTTTACTTCTATTTTTTTATATTCACATTCATACATATCATATTGTTTTATTGTATCTATTTCATGATAAACATTGACTTTATAGCCAGATATTACATTTTGAAGTGCTGTAAACATTCTATAGATTGTATGAGGTTCTAATTCGTCAATATCGAACATTAAGTCATTTGCTACTTTTTCATAATGCTTGTATTGTTCTTTAGTTAAGTTGTAATATTTAGTAGAATATGATTTTTCAGGCAAATCTAAACATTCACTTTTTTTAACTTGATAAGAATAAGATGATATTTTTTTTGATAAATAATCAACATTCAAGCATCTATTAATCTTATTTGGAATATGTTCATCATATTCTATATGATTTCCTGCAAAACTCCAAAATGATTTATATCCTAAAACTCTCCAATCAAGAATATACCATTGAGCAAATAAATCAACTTCATTTCTTGATATTGGTGTTCCATTTAATATTAATTTGTATTTGCAATATTCTGATAATCTTATAATATTTTTTGTTCTTTTTGCAAAAAAATTTTTAACTAAATTACTCTCGTCAACTATTAAATAACAATTCATATCTTTTACTAATTCTAACAGTTCAGAATTCACCCTTATGCTACTTGATAATGTTTCTATGCCACAAATTGTAATTAAATCTTTGCATGTATCCCCTGCGTGCTTTATAATTTCCCTTTGTAGACTTTCTTTGACAGAGTAAGGACATAACCATAGAACATGATTAATTTTACCTTTTTCTAGTCTTATTTTGATTAATTCAAGTGCAGTTCTTGTTTTTCCTGTGCCTTGTTCCATATATAATGCTCCGATTTTTATTTTTCTGAGCTTTTCAACACATTTTTTTTGATGTTCGTATAAATTTGTAAATAATTCCAATTTATCACCTTCTAATCTTCTTCTATCAAATCATCTATAATTTTATTTGTGTTTTTTATACCTACTATTTCAAGAAAATTATCAAATAATAAATCTCCTTTTAAATATTGTTTAATTGATGATACTTTGAACATATCATTTTTATTACATATTTTAGTTAATTTACCTTTTAAAACTATATAATATCCACTTTCTCCATATTTAATGTTATTATAAGCAATATCTAAAATTTCAAATTCTTTGCACGTATAATTCCCTTCAACGAGACATTCTTTATAATTACCAAACGTATGTTCAAAATGTTTATATAAAAGTTTTATGCCATATTTACGATCATATTCACATCTTGCAACATATGGTTGATACTTAATCTCTCTAACACTTCTAAAAAAGAACGTATATTCTTCACTTAATTTATCTATTTCTTTTTTAATATTTTTAATATTAATCATCCTATTGTCTATTTCAATCCTAATATCTTTTGATAATTGTTTAAGTTCTTCTGATGACATATTTTTAAAATCAAACATACTATTTCCCCTTTTCTATTACTATTTTATTATCTATTAATTTAATAATAACATTTCTATCTTCTTCTGTTATACCTAATGATTTTACCCAAGATGTAGGAATAGTAACTCTATTTGTTATAGCATTGCCTCTTGCAGTGCCTCCGCTTTTTGCAAACTGCATTTTTGCTTTTCTTTGATTATACTTAGGAATAGCTAAAAATCCCCATTCAAACATATATCTCCTTCCTGCTTTATCATATTCGTAGTTTTCTACTTCTGGATATACATCTATATATTTACAAAGAAAATCATAATTTTCTTCTGAAAAATCATCAAATGAATAAGATTCAAAATTCATACCATTTTTTCTTAAAAATTCATTTACTTCTCTTAGTCCCTCAAAAAAGTTTGAATATTTTTTACCTAATCTATACCATTTATTCATAATAACACCTCTCAAAATTTACATATTTTCAAATTCCCTTACTAATGACCATATAAATTTAACTTGTTTTTTAGGTTCATATAACAAAGTATTTTCTATCATATAATCTTTTAAACCTCTGAAATTTTCTATAAAGAACTTAGCTTCTTCTTGAACTAATATATTCTTTAATGATGCCTGAGCTATAACATACATATTATCATCTAGCCATGTAGATTTCGCCATTTTATACATGTCAACACCTTCTATTGCTTTTTCAAATATTTCATTTACTTTTATAATTCTATTTCTTATGTCTTCTGCCCATTTAACTTGTTTTTCAGTCCCTTTAAGCTCTACCATTTCTTTACCTCCTTTTTGAGACAAGAAAGACAAACATAAACTTAATTGAGTCATATAATCAACATCTCCATATTTATTTACTATTTCCCTTGTCATTTTATGAGCTTCTTTCATTAAATTTCTTTTCATCTTCCTTACCTCCTATATCTTTTATTAATTATATTATAGCACAATTCGAGTCGAATCAAACATGTTTTATTAAATTTATTTAAAAAAGTTTTCGACATAAAAAGACTCCCTATGAAGGGAGTTGAGCTATAAAACTATTTAATGTCTAGTTCTTTATTTTTAATTCAGCAGGTAAATGAGTTATAAAAGCCTTCTTACCTTTAGATGTAGCAACTAAATTCAAACTATGCCATCTTTCTAAATTTAAAAGGTCCTCTACTTCATAACCTTCTTTTTCAAAATCACTTCTAAATGAACTAAATGCATTTTCATCTACTCCGCTTATAAGCATATAACTAGCATTAGCATTTCTCATGGCTCTTTGTGCATCTTGTGATAGTTGTTGCAAGTAATGTAAAGTTAATACATACTTTAACCCAAATTTAGCTGACTGTACAAAGTTCTTAGCTAATATCTTTTGAGCACATGGAGTTTGAAATATTTCATCTATTAATACAGTTACTCTGCCAGGCAGATTATGCATAGCCCCTCTTATCTTTAATGCTGCCCATATTTTTTGCAAGAAAAATGAAGTTAATATATCAATAGAAATATCATCATCAAAATCTTTATCTCTCATTCTTATAAGTATTACTTTATGTTCTTCCATAGCTTTTACAAAATCTATATTGTTTTCTGGACTCTTGCTTATCATTTCATCTATTATTATATTTTCTCTCATCAAGTCGATTCTATCTAAGATCCCCTCTATTTTTATTTCCTTAGTTCCAGTAACTTCACCCTTTTTATTTACTTCATCCAATTCATTTAGTGATAGTATACTATCTTTTAGTCTATCTTTTAATTCTTCACTTAATTTATTTATATATTTATATCTAATTTCATGGAATTGCAGTATATTTAATACATCCTTCATACATGAATTTGGAAAACAAAATGCAATTCTTGCAGCTGCTCCTAAATATTTTCGCATTTTTGGTGATAGTTCTTTATCATCTCCATTTATTATATTTACTATTTTTAATAAGTTATTAGTTTGTTTTCTTGATATACTTGATATTTCATAAGCACTCATATCAGAAGTAATCTTAAATTCATTATAACAAAGGCTTTGTATCATTTTAGGATTAGAAAGATCTATATCTATCAATCTATCTTTTGGAGTTATAGCTTTTATATTATTTGCCAACTCACAATCTTTGATAAAGTCTAATGCTATCAATCCTTCATTATTATCTATAATATTTTTACTTAGATTAATACTAAAAGTTGATTTACCACTTCTAGAAGCTCCTAATATTGCTAGTGGTAATGATTGTAGGTTTATATCATCACTCAGAAAAGCTTCTTGGTAAGTTTCTTTACATTTATTTATACCTAAGCTAATAATACCTTTTGTTAATTCCTTTGGTACTGGATTTTCTTTAGTTTCTTTATGAGTTATGTTTTTATATTGATCTATTAATTCTGCCCCTGGTAAAGAGATAAAATTTGAACACTCTTCTGTACTAGTAGAATTTATTTTAACATTGTTAATTATATATCTATTTATATTTATATCTTTTTTTATTTTTGCATAAATTAATTCATTGTCTCCGTCAATTTTAGAAAAACTATTATAAATAGACTGACATAATTGATTTTCTCTTGATTTTTCCTCTGAATGAGCTAAAATTAGAGTCTGATTTTTAAGTATTTCCTTTTGAAGCTTTCTTTGGGTGCTAGAAGAAGTTTCTTTTTCAAAAGGATAAAGTATAAGCTGATTATTTTGCCCTACGCTTAAAAGGCAATTTAAAAGGGCGTTTATCAAGTCCATTAAAAATTTTAGTGTTATTTTTGAATAATCCAATAAATTTTTAGATTTCTTTAAGTTTTCTCCGTTTTTATATCTTTGTATAGTTTCACTACTCTTCTTTTTAAAGTAATTACTTTCTTTTTCTGACACAGGAATAAAATTATATAGTACTCCTATAAATTCATTTTCTTGTAAAATTTCTAATGTAGATAAATTGGCTGATAATAAATCATTATTTCTTCTATCGGTTTCCAAAGATAATGCATCATCAAATTTGTAATATAATTGGTATTTACTACATGAATTAATATCTACTGGAATTGCATCTACAATTTTTATATCTACATTTTTCCATGTATCGGAAAATTTACTTTTAAATTGATTCTGAAATATTTTAGGAATAATAAAATAAAAAGATATGTTTTCTTTAGATATGTGTATATAGTAAGAAGCTTTTAATCTAGTTTCTATTATTAGCTTTTTATTTTCTTTATAGATAAGTTTATTAGTGCTTCTATACATACTATTAATAAGATGTGCTATTCCTATAGTTGTATTATTTCTACTGCTTTTAGTTGGAATTAATTTAAATGTTACATATTCTTGTCTTTTAATTGAATAATAATCACTTAATTTCATAGTAGACACTCTCCTAATATTGACAATACAAGATATACCCCTATAGCTATAGTTGGACCATGCTTACATTTATCTAAGCCATAGGCATATAATATAAAGCTTACTAACCCACTTATTAAACATAAATTATAGGAACATCCAAGAACACTAAATATTATTTTAGCTTTCATAATTTCACCTCCTAAAAATTAATTTTACTAAACATATTAAATAATGAAGGATATAATTTAATTAATACATAAGTCAATAGATACTGCATTCCTGATGTTGTTGCATCTTTAAAACTTCCTCCAGCAATCATAGTAGATATTATCTCCTTCAGCCCTAGACCTAAAAATGAATACTTAGCTAATACTAACAACATATCTATTATTTGTTTAGCTGAATTATTTAAACTCACTTCAAAACTTTCTGCATAAATTATATTATTATTTTTCATTAGCAAAGCTACTAATAATACTAATCTTGAATATACAACTTTATTTCTTTTGATATGATCTAAGAACTTTTCTATCATATTCAAGTCCTCTTCTTCTAAATGTAAAAATTCCGAAAAAGTGTAATATTTTACCATTATAAAATCCCCCTTATGAGAAATAATATTCTTAATCTTTTATTTTATCGGAGGTAAGTGAATTGTTTAAGGCTGGCATTTATTTTGGGTTGGCTGCATTATGTGAATTATTAAGACATCTTATATAATAAAAAGCCCAGGATACTCTTTCCTCGGCTTTTTCTTTTGTTTACTCTTCTTTATTTATTTCTTTATACATCTTTTCTCTAAGCACATTCTTTATATAATTTGATTTCCCATATTCTTTAAATTTGACTTCTAGCCAATCTAAGAGCATCTTATCATCTAGTGTTTGTGTTTTGAAGCTTATATTGATTATAGTTGGTTTTTCTTTTGCCATAATCTCACCTCACTAATTTTTATTCAATTATTACCTAAAAAATGTATAATAATTATATTATTTATTTTTTCTTGAAATCCTCTATTTATTTTCTTTGTATAAATATATGTAAATTTTATATAAGTGTTACATAAAATTAGTAAAAAAATATTTAAAATTTATATAAATTTATGTAATTTTTATTTAATCACTGCATATATATTACTATAAAAGAAAAAGGGGGAATTAAATAATGAATAAGAATTATATTGTTAGTTGGTTTGATAGAGAAGGAAATGAATGGTTGAGTGACTGGTGTAAATTCGCTGAAGCTAAAAAGTTATTTGATGAAATAAGCGGTGGAGATGAAAACAAAGTAGATTCTTCTCAAGTAAGATGTGAATTATATTCTGATGCATCCGGAAAGGTTCTAATGGGATATGACAATATAGAAAATAAATATTATAGTTGTTAATAAAGGAAAGGCTAGGGATTTACTTCTCTAGTCTTTTTATGTCGAACGATTATTGGAATATTTTTTAAAATATAGTTGACGGCTTTTTCCTTAAGGACTACCATTATAGTATAAATAGTAAAGGAGGTGATAAAGATGAAAGATGAAGAAAAAAAGATAACAGTTAGAGTTAGTCCTGAACTTTATAAAAAGTTTAAGATAAAACTTTTAGAAAATGAACGGACGATGAAAGAAGTTGTAACAGAATTCATAATTAAATATGTTGATGAAAGCAAATAAAAAGATACCCTACCGCCCTAGGAAAGCATAGGATATCTTAAACAAATGGAGACTTAATCAAAATCTCTATTTACATTATAACAGTCTCCAAGATAAAAAACAATTGGAGGTTTAGAGTATGAAAGATTTAATACCAGTAACACAAAATAAGCAAGGACAGCAAATAGTATCTGCAAAAGATTTATATTTAGGACTTGGATTAGAAAAATCTCATTGGAAAAGATGGAGCGAAAAGAATATAGTCGAAAACGAATATTTTCAAGAGAACATAGATTGGGTAGGGTTCACCATGATGGCGAACGGTAATGAAACTCAAGATTTTGCAATAACTTTAGAGTTTGCTAAACATATAGCAATGATGGCAAGGACTGGAAAATCTCATCAATATAGAAATTACTTTATCGAATGTGAACGCAGACTCAAAGAAAATAAACCACAATTAACAAAACACGACCAAGCAATATTAAATATAATCAATTCAAGAACAGACCTAGAAAAAGCACTAGCAATCAAAGATTTTGAAAAAGTAGTAACTGAACCACTACACGATGAAATAAAAGTATTAAAACCTAAAGCACATTATACAGATATAATTTTACAAAATAAAGGATTAATCAAAGTAACATCAATAGCAAAAGATTATGGAATGTCTGCTCAAGAGTTCAATAAATTACTTTGTGATTTTAAAATACAATATAGATTAGGTAATCAATGGTTTTTATATAAAAAATATCAAAATAAGGGATATACTCATTCTGAAACAGTAAATTACAAACATAAAGACGGAAGAGATGATGTGAGTATTATTACTAAATGGACTCAAAAGGGAAGATTATTTTTATATGAATTTTTAAAAGAAAAAGATATTTTACCTATAATAGAAAAGGATTTAGACTTAATAAGATAAATAGGATTAATATAATAAAGTAGGCTACTCTTTTGAGTAGTCTATGGGGAGGGAATAGTATGACTAGTGGAATATATAGAATATATTGTAAAAGTGAAGATAAAAGCTATATAGGAAAATCAATCAATATTGAAGAACGTTGGAAAAACCATTTAAATGGATTAAAGAAAGGTAAACATCATAATAAGAAACTTCAAAAGGTTTTTAATAAATATGGAAAAGATGATTTTGAGTTCTCTATATTAAAAGAAGTTAATGATTATTATGAAATAACTTTTTATGAAAGCTACTATGCTGAAAAGTTCAATGCTTTCAATAATGGATATAATATAGCTAAACTATTTAAATCTCAAGATATAAAATATATATCAGATAATTTAGAGGATTTATCTAAAGAATGGTTATCTATTTTAAAAGAAAATTCTAAAAGAATAGGCAAAGAAAGATGGAATGTAAATATAAAAGTCCAAGATTTAAGTAAAAAATTGAATTTATCAAAAGATAAAACAATAATATTTATAAATTTTTTTAAAGACAAAGAATATAAGTGCAGAATTCTTCTAGGTGATATTATAAATATAAACTATTTCAGTAAAGAATATCTAGATAAGACTTATTCAGAATTTCATATTTAATGTAGATAAAGAGGAAATTGTCAAATAAAATAGAATTCTAAAATATAAATTATTAAGGGGGATGTTATTTATGAATAAAAAATTAATAAGCATTTTAACATCATGTATATTAGCAGTAAGTATGGTAGGTTGTAGTGATAATATAAATAAGAATAAAGCTGAAAGCTCTATAAAAGAAGAAAAACATATGACTGAAAAAGATAGAATTGCCACTTTAAAAGGATTAGAAGGAAATGAATTAACAGAAGCATATAGAAAGTTATTAACAGAGGATGAGATTAATTTTTTAAATAACCACGACTGGAAAATAGAAGAAGAAGCTAAATATTATCAAGATGGTGTAAATTTAAAAATACCTGAAAATTATAGTGGAAATGAAGTAGAAGCTGAAAAATATATAGCTAAACAACTTGATAGTATAGAAAAAACTTATCTAGATGATGAAATTTCTCCAAGTTTTGAATTTACATGGACTAATAATACAGGAAATGATATAAATTATTTAGAAATAGATTTTAAAGAGTATGATAAAAACAATACTTGTATACCATGGAATGGTGTTGAGCAAAATATATCAGCTGGAGAAACTAGAAAAATAACATTGTACCTAAAAGAAAAAAGTACAGAAAGAATAGAGATAACAGGAGTTAAAATATACCATGTACCAACAAATAATACATCTGAAATATATGATGGATGTATACCTGGTATGTGGTACAAATTAGATAAATAATAAATAAAGCTGGTAAGGAAATTAATCCCTACCAGCCTTTTTATTATACTTTCTTTACATATTTATCAGATGCAGTTATGTATAAACCTGATTCTAAGCGATACATAGGAGTATTTCCATTTTTAGCATCTACTGTATCTATTACTTGTAGATGTTGCCCCTTCTTAACTGTTGCAACTGGATCTGCATCCCAATCTGCTACTTTTCTTATATTAAGTTTATCAAGTGTTACTATTTCAAATTTTGTTGCCTTAGTTTGTTCTTTCTTCTTAGGTTCTGCTTTTTTATCATCTACATAGTTTTTTACATCCTTTATGAAGTGAGCAAATCCATCAGGAGAACATCCATATCCCCAAAATGCAGTACCTGGACAAGTTTTAGCACTTCTACTACTATCGTATTTTCCTAAGTAAGTTCCTCCAGCAGTAAACCAACAATGAGGTCTTATATGAGTTGTGTTTACTGGAATATGGAATCTTTTACATAATTGTCCATATAAGTAAATTACTGCCTTCTTTTGTGCTTCTGTCATCTTATCTTTACCTTTATCAAAACATCCATATATTTCTATACAGATAGCATTTGTATTCCAACCTCGAATTCCTATTGGAGTAGAATTTAGGTTTCTACCAGTTGTTATTTTACCATCAGGAAAAATATTTAAATGTTGGGCTATGTAATGTCCATGACCATCACTGCATCCCCATTTACTTTTTCCATAAGAATCTAAAGATTGAGTTCTTCCAAAATGAGGTTCAGAAAATACTTTTTTATCAGTCTTTTCCCAAGTACTATAATTTGGTAAGTCCATCATATGGACTTGGAGTCTTGTTATTTTTCTAGTTACCTTTTGCTTGGATAACCATTCCTTTACATCTTTTTCATTTTCTAATAATGCAAAACCATTTTTAGTCTTCATTATTTATCACCTTCTATTAACTCTTTAAATACTTGATGAAGCCCTGTAGATGCTAGTCCACTAAATAATCCTCCTAATAATACTCCTGGATTGATTGCATGAGTTATCCAAATATTTAATAACACCCCTAAAATAGCCATAATTAAAGGGATATACTTATTGTCTATACTAGAAAAACTAGTTTTAATAACATATCCCACACACAAACATATACCAACTATTACTGGTACTGCATATTCACTTATAAAACTTAAATCCATATTATCTCTCTCCTTTATTTTCTAATTCCTTTATTTTTTCTTCAACAACACTCATTCTACTTATAAGATTATTATGCTTATCCACCCTATTACTCAGAATAGATATATCTTCTTTTATATTCTTTATCTGTTCTTGTATTACTGCAGTTGTCTTGTTATTGCTAAAGTAAGAACCTGCGAGAGTTCCAACAAATGCTAATATTGCAACAATTATTTCTGTACTCATAGACAACACCTCTATTCTAGACATGTTTGACTCTATCTTTTAATTCATCTTGTTTGGCATCGTTAAATTGTTTCACTTCTGAAAGATAGCCAGTTATCCTACGAATTCTTTGGAATGGAATTGGAACTACTTCATATTTCAAATCAACATAATCGCCATCCAATTTTACAACCAGGCTTTTAATTTGTTGTCCTGGATTTTTCTTTTGAACATAATCTATATATGCTTGTTTCTCTCTTTCATCTAATTCTACTGTACACCCTTCTTCATTCCAGCAATGAAAATCCATAATATCACCCCTTTTTTGTATTAAAAAAGGACCTAAAATTAATTAGATCCTTTAACTTTCTATATTGATTTATAAAGTACAATTATACCTATTATAGACAGAATACCTATTAATATGCCTATTAAACATAATACTAATGCTATATATAATAAAGCCATGCCAACACTCCTTTTTATTTAGAGTATTAACATGACTTCATTTTTATAAACATATTTCTTACGCAATTGATTCAAATTATGTAATTCGCAATATTTTTAAATTGCGAAACAACTGGGTATTAAAAAAGACTAGAAATTAATCTAGCCTAACTTGAATAACTCTTTTATAATTGGTATCTTTTTTAATATAAAAACTATAACTAATGAAATTAATAATATCACAAATGTATAAATTATATTAATTATAAAGTTACTACTTATGCTAATACTTATATAGTAAGGACTTATAATCCTATTAATCATACAATGCAATAGATAAATACCTAATGTATTACTTGAGATAATAGTCAAAAACTTAGTATGTTTTATATTATTTTCTAACTTAGAACAAAAAATAAATATACTTGTTGATGTTAATAATGTCATTATAGTATTATATCCATACCAAGCGATATCACATAAATTGTTCATATTTTTGGATATTAATATACCATATCCAAATAAAATTAAGCAACTTACTGAACTTATTAATAATAATTTAACATTAGTTATTTTTATATCATTATTTTTTATTTTTTCAAATAAAATACCACCCAATATAAAATAAACTATTGAGTATGAATAAAATCCTTTAAATGGATTAAATTTATCACATATTGTATTTAATAGTCCATCATATACAATATGACCTGATAATATAATTTGAATTATATTTAATATCATATCTAAAATTACTATTCCAAAAGTAAAAATTGCAATAATTATCAATAAATAATTTAATATTTTTTTATTATTATCATATAGGAATTTTATTATAGGAAATAGTATATAGATACAGGTTAATGTCTGTAAAAACCATAATAAATTAAGTCTTCCTTCTTTCCACGTTATAAGACTTTTTATAAATGTTATTATAGTGTAACTATCTTTCATGATTACACCATAAACTGATAATAATATAATTCCCCAAATAAATGTTAATATAAATAATCGCACAGTCTTTTTAATATGCTTTTCAAATCATATTCTTTATTTAAAAGCAAAGCTCCATTTACCATAAAAAATAATGGCACACAAGGAGATAATATTGTCTTTATAAAATAATTAAAGTATATAAAACTAGAACTATTTTCTACAATATTATAATTCAAATTTGCAACATGATAAAAACATACAAGATAAATTGCAATCACCTTTATTAAATCTAAATAATTATACCTTTTACTACTTATTAAATTCATCATAATACCCCCTTAAAAGGTATTATAACTTATATTTCCATAATTTTCATCATCTAAATTCTACATATAACTTAGACTACATAATGAAGCATCTATAGATGTTGCCTTATTTATCCATAAATAACAAGTATCAGATGGTGAAGTAAATTTATATGTACATTTCTTGTAAGTAATACTGCTAACTTCGACTTGTTCTGATGATACGGTAGTTACATTAATAGATGAATGTGTTGAAAAATCACTTGTTTTATTTGTCATTAAACCTCTGCTATCTGGATAATTACTTAAAATATATGTGGTTACTGTATAAGTTTTATTTGGAACTAATTGTATATATTGTGAATGTTGCATGTTACTCTTTTCGTTAGTACTTCCCCAATTATCTATTATTCCACCATCACTAAATGTATATTGAGATAAATCGACAATTGTTGTACCTTTAACTGTTATTTTTATGTCTTTTGATATATCAGTATTAGGAATTGTAGCTGTTACAGTGGATACCCCTGATTTAGCACCTGTTATAGTACAACTCATACCATTTTGTGTTATAGTACAGTTATCATTGTTTACTGCATAGTTTATAGTTGTTATAGAAGCATCTTCAGGAACTACTGTTGCTGTAATAGTTTTTGAATCATTAACTGCTATAGTTATAGAATCATTTTCAAATACTAAAGCAGTCCCTATTTTTACATTGATAGTGGCAGTAACATTTATACCTAAAATATGAACTCGTCCATTCCAAATTAATTGTCCACCATTTTCTAATATTGCTTTTTTACTATTGTCAAATCTCTCCCATTTTACCCAATGCTCTGTCCTAGTTCCGTCACTCCAGTTTAAATAACAATAACTAGGCATACCTTTTATAATACCTGTATTTTTGTCTAATGTATAAGCATTTGTAGTTTCTTCAATGGTAATTGGTATTTGGTTTACAAAAGTTACATCTTTATCACTTATACTGGTTGCTTTTTTATATATCTTCATATAATCAACTAAAAACTCAACATCTTCTACTGAAGAATCGTAAGAACCTCCCCAATATGACCCACTTTGACATCTATACGCTGTTAAAAAAAACATCATTGGATATTGTGGAGTATTAATATTTGTATGGCTATCTATTTCTTCTCCATCTACAAACCATTTTAATATTCCATCTTCCCATAGAAAACCTATTGTATGAAAATCTGTAGACAAATCAACATTACAAGGAGTGTTATTATTCGTTAATTGAGTGCAATTAGTATCTTTATTAGGATATAAATTGTGTGGTAATACTGTTGTATTATTTCCTAATATTTCTGTTATATCAAATTCTGCTGTTTGATTCAATGTATCTTGAACTCCCGCAGTCCACCATGCTGTATGAGAACCTCCACATTTAAAAACTTTCATTCTACATTCGTAATATCCTTCTTGTCCAATTATCCCAAAAAATGGTCTCACATCATGATTAAGGTAATCTGGCATATGCAATCCATTTTTTTGGGCAGACTGAATAGAACTTACAGCTAAATTTTTAGAACTTGTTCGTATCCCCATGTCTTTTTTTATTCTTATATGTAAAATACTATCCTCTACATATACATCACTGTATGATTCGTATGCATCTTCTACTCTACTTATCATATAATCATCTATCCAGTAATTTCTATCTATATCTGTTCCATCAAAGTCTTCGTTGTATACTAATCTATATTGTTCACCTTCAACTTCTTTATATATAGGTTTTGTTAAAAATCCGTTATTTGAACTATTATTACCGCTTATATTACCTATATTGGTAGCCATAGTTTGAAATGTATCTGTAGCTAATGTATTTACACCTTTGTCAGTAATAGCATTAGCTACTAATGTTTTCCCATTACTGACATCTTGAAAAAGTTCTGTTATAGCACCTTTTATAGTCTTATCTGTTGTAGGTAGTTCTATATCACTGCCATCTTCATTCTTTCCTATTAAGTTCGCAATATCTTTATATTGCGTATTAAGTGCTTTACCTTGTGCAGCACTCAAAGCGGCAGTAGGTGAATCACTTTCTAGATTATTTACAACTTCTATTGTACTTCCACCTACAGGTAATTCAGTCCCACTATCTAATTTTGTTCCATCCTCTTTTGCTAAGTATATTTTTCCACCTTCTACTATAGATTTAGTAGGGATTTTATTATTAAGTGCTTTACCTTGCTTTGCACTTAAAGCAGATGTTGAACTATCACTGTTTAAATTATCTACTATTGCTGCCGAACCTGTTCCACCTGAATTTTGATGTGCTGCCTCTATACCATTTTCCATATTGTTTAACGCTTCTTTTGTAATTCTGTCTCCGCTTTTCCATACTTTTTTATTATAAGACATTTTATCCCTCCTTATAAAAAGAGGACCTATGAAGATCCTCTTAAATGATAATAAAAAAGAGAAGATTAATTTTCTATTAAATCTTCTCTGCCTTCTGCTACTAATATAATGTCTATTCGTTCTTTATATTTGCTAAACTTACTCATAACCTTTGCATAACTAAGGTTACCTTTCATTATTTGTAATGCTAAATATCCAGCCATTCTTATTCACCTCCTTCTTCTCCAAATAATAAATCATTCAATGCAGCTTGAGTTAGTTCTAATTCTGATTTTAATTCTTCAACTTCCTTTTTTAGTTTTCCATTTTCTTCTTTTTCCTTATTTATTTCTATCAATGATTTTTCATGAAATATTTTCATCATTCATATGCCCCCCCAAATCCAAATATTGCAACTTCTCCATCATATCCTTGATTCTTTGTAACTGTTATTCTTATTTTTATTCCCCATTTGGAAGCAGTTTTGCTTGTATTAGTAAATAAATAAGGTCTATTAAGTACTACCATAGTAGTTGCATCTTCCCATTTAGGATTAGAGTCAAATCCATTGTTACATACTTCTACTTTTCCAACTCCTCCAGTTGTGGTCCATTGAGGGGATACTAATATCTTTGTTGCTTTTGCATCTGTTTCTATTGCATTTTTCATAACTATTTGTAGTTTCGTTATTTTTCTGGAAAATGTAATAGTCTTTGAACTACTTCCACCAAGAGCATCACTTGCTATTATTTCTACTGTATTTGTATTAGATCCACAAGTAAGCCAGAACGTATCAGTTATTCCTACTGTATAGTTTGTATTTGTAGTTGCACTAAATTGGTTTATTACTTCACCATTCAATTTTTCAGTTACAGTTATTGCATCACCTTCATTGTCTTTAACTGAATAAGTAATACTAGGTTTAGTTGTTAACTCTCCTAAGTCTGTTTGCCCTGTATAAGTTATAAATGGTGCTGAATTAGTCTTTACAAATGTATATCTTCTATATGTAGTAGCTTGCCCATCTGTTACTTCTATCTCTATAGTGTTGGTAGTATTCATGCTAAGAGAAACAAATAATTCATCTGTTATTGTAAATGTTAAAGTTGAATTTTGAGTTGGATTTTTTAATGTTCTTATGATACTTCCATTTAATTTTTCTTTTACTGTTAATTCTTGCCCAGCGTCTGCATCTGATACAGAATAAGTTATATTAAATGAACTTGTTTTATTTCCTAAGTTTTTATCTTCTCCACTTATAATAGGAACATTATTATCAACAATTAATACAGGCCAGTAATATAGATTTTGCCCTGCAGAATTTGCAGGAAATGAACCGTTATCTATTACATAGTCAAATTTAAGAGTTACTGTTCTAACTTCATCTCTATCCATACCAGTTTTATAAAAGAAATCTGATGTAGTTACATCAAAGTCAAAAGCTCCTATTTTAAGCATTTTTGCTAAAACAGTTTTAGGTAAATTTATCCAGTCATTCGCTGAAATTAAAGCTATTCTATATAAAATACCACCTAAAGTGACCTTTTTACATTGACCCAACATATTATTTGGAGTCATACCATGAAGTGGTGATGCTACAGAAATATACGCTTTTGTCCCGTTTAAATTAGCTTCAATCCACTGCCAATCATAATTACCAGTTGAATCATCAACAAAAGTAAAATTTGTGTTTGTTGCACATTCAATTATTTGTGATTGTTCATATTTTACCCCGTTAATTTGCAATGTCCCAATTTTTTTTATATCACCTACTGCCATTCAATCACTCCCTTTCTAATAATAGATTTTCCCTAAAATTGGACTATAAATCCCATCAACAATATTAATATCATCAAGAGTTGTTAAATCTTCTAAGAAATTGTTATGTGGCATATTATTTATAAGATTGTCTTCTAATACTTTTACTTTTGTTTGCATATTTTTTACAGCTGTCTCCATTAGAATCATTTCACTATGTGCTGATTCTATGCCATCTTCCATATGATTCATAAGTCTAGCACAATACAAAGTACCAACTTGTAATACTTCTCCTGTATCAACATCTTCTATATGGTCTATCCATTCATTCTTTGTATATATACTCATTTTTTACACCTCCGTAAATTCATGCTTAAATGCTATATACAATGCCTTATCAGTAGTTCTTTCATAGACTTTCTTGTCTTGCGCTACTATATCCCCATCTTTATCTATTACTCTTATATTTGTAATTTTTCCTTTGTAATTCTCATCAAAGAATACATAAGCACAAGCAGTATTTCCTATTACTTTTTTAGAAAAAAAATCTATTTCTTTTTCTTCTCCATCAAGTGTATATTTAACATTTTTTAGTTTGCTAATATAATAATTTGCTAATTTATTAAGCGCCTTATCTGTAAGAGTTCTCAAGTTTATCACCTCCTAATGTGATATAGCGTTATTGCTGACATTTAATGTTATACTCTTTGAAACACCGCTCTTAGAAGTTGCTGTGATAGTAGCTGAACCACTTGAACTAGCTGCAACACAAAATCCACTATGAACAGTAATAACACTTTCATTATTTGATTTCCAGCTTAAAGCTTTGTTGATACAGTTGTCATTAAACGTTGCTCTAACTACACAATTATTTTCATTGAAATCTGTTGCTTGAATTGTGAAATCACTACTATTAAGTACTACATTTTCTGTACTTAAAGGATAATACTTAACCCAATCAACATATTGAGTTATTTCAGTAGTACTACTATCAGGAGTACCACCACTAGCTCCTATTGCTTGGTTTAATAATATAAAGTGTGGTATATGGAATGCTCTATTATCAGTAGCACTTGTTCTGCTTAATTCATTTCCATCAATAGAGAAAATCAAACTACCATCTGTATTCCATTCCATCGCAAACTCATGCCAATCTCCAGTGGCATAATTATTATACCATACACGACCACTTTCTTCCTTTTCATTAAAGAACGTACCGCAAGTTAGTTTGCCATTATAAAATTCCATTACGTCGAATTCGCCACAGTAAGCCCACCATTCGCCTAAAGTATCAGGGCTAGCATTTTCTTTATAACCAAATTCGAAACTATCTCCTAGGGTCCAAAATGCTCCAAATGCTCCATTATAGTTACAGGCTCTAACTCTAGCTACTATTTTACCGTACATAAAAGCAAAGTGTCCTTTTGAAATTATAGATGAAGAAGTCCAAGAACCGTCACTTGCTTTTTTACCTCTTAAAGCTAATATGCCATCATTGATTTCTGCATTAGTATTTGTATATCTTTGGGTTTCATTATTTCTTACATATCCTAATTCATATCCCCATTTATTTGAATCTATTGTGTTACTTGAAAAATCGTCTATAACGTAAGCTCCATCGCTATCTAGCAAAGCACTTGTACTAGAAGATGATTTAGTCAATATTCCAGTTACTTGTGTACCGCCACTTGTACCACATATTCTAATATATGAAGCACCAGCTGGCACATTAATTGTTGTTGATAAAGACCCAACTGACCAGTCTGATGTATTATTTTCTATATATCCTCCTGAGTCATTGCCTAGATAAGTATCACTACTATTATAGAAACATACACAAACATAACTTATAGGATTTAAATCAAGTGTATATTTTCCGGATGGAGTTACTGCTATTTTATCAACTGTGCTATAGTATTTTCCATCGGTAGTATCTGTAATTACCCCATTATCAAGTTTTTTATACTGAGTGAAAGTTAATCCACTATTATCTACTAAAGTAACTGTGAATACATTACTTGTCTTAGTAGTTCCACTTGCAGTTGTTACTCTTATAGCCATACTATATGTTCCAGCACTACCTTGGTTGTCATGCTTGAATTTGTAATTTGTTCCATTTACTACAACATCACTTGTTTTATCGTAGAACGTATTTCCACCATCCCATGAGACTTCATGTTTTACTACTTCTACATTAGTATTATATTCTATATAGAATTCTGTTTGTGCAGGTTGTGTTATATTTGAAATATTACTAATAGTTAACGTTTCGGTAGCACTTATAGATATAATTAAATCTCCAGTAACTTTAGATATATTTATTTCATTATTATTAAAAGCAGTAGAAGTTATATCAACTCCACCCATAGTTATGCTTAATGAATTTATTTCATACCCACTATTGGCAGTTATAGTAGCAGAGTAACTGTTCCCATAATCTACCTGTATTGCAGAGTTACTATTACTTACATTAGTTAATTTATTAGTTATACTAAATTTGATTATTGTAGCAGTTATATTCCCGTTATCATCCTCAGATAATGTATATTTTTTATTATCAAGTGTTAATATTTTCCCAGTAACCTTTCCACTTATCAAGCCTATATTAGTAGCCATTGTTTGAAACGTATCTGTATTACTTGTTGCTACCCCTTTGCCAGTAATAGCTTGAGCAATTAAAGTTTTACCATTACTGGCATATTGAAAAACCTCATTTATTGCACCTTTTAAATCTTTTGCTAATGTAGATAACGTTCCAGATCCTATTATATTTTTTATTTCTGTGTCATCATAATTATGCAGATTCTTCAATTCTTGATGCGCTTCATATATCCCATTTTCAATATTATTAATATCTTCTTGTTTCATAATATCGCCGGTTTTCCATACTTTCTTTTTATATGCCATATATTCACCTTCTTTCAGTTATAAAATTTTGCTATATCCTATCTTTAATTCGCCTATTTTAGAACTTATACTTTCTGTTTCTGTTACAATAGCATAATCAACAAAAGCATAATCAACAATATTGCTTGTATTTTCATCCCCTACGACAGCATAATCAACAAAAGCATAATCAACAATATTATTTTTACTTGGATTATGTATTAATTCAAATTCCTCTTTTGACATTTTTATTATATTTTTATATAATCCACAAATAGGTAAATTGCTATATCCATCATAAGTTCTTGCTTGTATTACTTTTCCTATATTGCCATATCCGTCTGAATAAGATTTCCACCAAGTACCTACTCTAAATGTATTGCACTCTGGCAACTTAGATAATGCTATTCTCTGACTACTATTAATTACTACAGTTCCCTTTGAAGCAAAAGTAAATGAGTAATTAAGGTGAGCTGGTTTATATAGTTCAATTGCATTAATAAGGTCTGAAAAATTACTACTTTCAAATTTTGCATTTTCTAAAGTAAGATTAAAAATGTAATGTGCATTATCTTCTTCAACTGTTACATTTTCAACATCAAAAAAGGAGTATGCAAGTTGCTTTACTACTTCGATAGTAGTTGTTTTGTTACCCCTCATTTTAGTTAAAATTATACTTCTTCTTTCTTCATATGTTTTTCCTATGCCTCGTGGTAAATATAACATATTTTCCCAATAATCTAATCCCCAAGTTGCAGTTAAAACATACATTTGTCTTAATACATCTTCTATTTCTTCAACTAATATATCTCTTTCTTTTTGTTCAGCTTCTATAATAGGCCTAGTATATCCATTGTCATAAAAATAAGGTAGTTTATCGATTAAATCCAACTAAACCACCTCGCTCACCGAAATTGTAATTGTATCTATAACAGGAATATAATAATCTCCGACAGGTATATTTTCTTGCTTGCTATTTATTGTATATGCTACTATATCATCTACAGCCTCTAAATCACCAACTACTGATAATGCTTTATAATATATAATATCTTCATCTTCCAAATTATTCACATAATCTGATAAGACTGTTGATATTTGTTCCTTTGTATCATCTAACGAATAAGCACTATCTAGTTTTATTTTAATATCAAATGTTAATTTTAATAACTGTGGAGTATCGACTGTTACAGTTGCTCCTATTGGTCTTTTTTCTTCTATATACGATATGACTGTACTTACAGTTTCTTCGCTACATGGAAGATTGTCATTACCTATAATAAGCACTTTTACTGTTCCATTGCCATTCCAAAGAGGATATACTTTTACTCTTCCTACTCCATCACATTCTAAGGCCCATGCTTTATAATCATTAACATTTCCTGATGTCCTTGGATTTTGAATTATATATTTAAATCTTTCCTTAAGTTCTTCGTCTGTTTCAGTATCTACACCATTTTCAAATGCAGTTTCATTAGTTAATGAAGTAACTCCACCTATATGCTCTGCACATTCAAAAGTGGACCCAGCTGGTAAATTATATTTATATCCTATTTCTGTTGCTTCTACATATAAAGTATCTTCATTTGGTAAAAGTATATCGTTTAATACTATATATTCTAATCCATTAGATGTAATTATTGTACTGTTGCCTATAAAAGTATCATCTAATCCAGTAACCTTTATAGCTCCAGTTGCTTTTTCTCCGTCTTTTCTGTATACCCCAAATTCATTAACTCTTTTATCCAAATAGTCGTCAAAAGTGTCTTCTATAAATGCTAAATTAAGTATATCGCCCATAGAAATATAAGCTTTCGCTAATTCCTCAGCTAATGGTGCTAATAAGTTAAATGATACTGAACCTTCTCTAGTATCTAAATTATTAGCACTTGTATTTTCCAAAATTCTTTCAATTAAGGTTTCATATGTTTGCTCGCTAAACAACAAAATTCACCTCCAATTCTTCATAAATTGTTATTGCTCTCATGTCTACTTGTAATGTATCTCCATCAAAATCTACTTCAAGTTTATTTATTTCTAATATATAAGGATTTATCAATAATGCTTCTTCTATATATCTAGTAACCTCCATTTTAGTAAGTTCAGGAGTATAATTTTGTCCTAGCAATGTATCTATTTCACATCCAAAATCCCATGAATATATTGAAAAATAATATCTAAATGTTTTTATAGCGTGCCATATCCATACACATATAGCTTCATTTTCCTCTACTATCTTAAATTCATTGTTAACAACAAGAGGATGTTCATTCTTGAAATCCCATGCTATTTCTCTATACAAAGGCAATGTGTCATCTTCTTCTAATTCTATGTCTGATACACTTTCAGTAATGTAGTCAATAAAGGGATAAAAACTATCATTGTATTCTTCATCCATCTATACTCACCACCTTTGATATAATATAAAAAATATCATCTTCTCTAAGCATTACAACTTTATCACCAATATTCAGCTTGTTTACATAATCTTTAGATTTATGAGAGTGTTCTCCTCCTGTATGAGTATGCGTTCCATCTCCTCCACCTTCTCCTGTTGCATGGCCTCCACCACTATGAGTATGTTCTCCTTTTGTATATGTTTGTGTTTCCTTATGTCTATCTAAGAGCCATTTATCTATCATGAGATTGTCTTTATCTAATTCTATTTCAGATGTTTTAATTATTAAATTTGGAAGAGGTGATACAACAATTCCTATATTCAATAATTTATTTTCTGTTATATTACTTTTAGAAGTTTCTTTAATTATAGATAGAAATTCATTATAAGGATTTTTTTCCATTAGATCACCACCTTATATATGTCTTCTTGCCCATATAAATTTTGTTCCTCTGTAAGATAAGTATGATTTCAAATTGACTATCATGACTTTCTTATAAGAGTATGAAGCGTGTATCATTTGCCCATTTCCTATATACATACCAACATGAGTTATTCCATTTGCTCTATCTGTTGAATAAGTATTAAAGTAAATTAAATCTCCAGCTTGTAATTGTGATGTGCTTGTTATCTTTTTACCTTGTTCGCCTTGTACATTAGAAGTTCTTTGCAATGTTATTCCTAATGCTGTTTTATACACATAGCGAGTAAATGATGAACAGTCAAATGATGTCGTAGAATTTATTGAAGCACCCCATACATAAGGTGTTCCAAGTTTAGCTTTTGCAACAGAGATTAATTTTTCCTGTTTTTTATTTAAAGGTAAATTTGAAGTAGCTGGGACTTCTTTGTATCCAGTTCCATCTCCTATTATGATATATCCATGTTTAATGCCGAAGGCTCTACATTCTTTGTCAGTTCTCATTAATATATCTATGTGATATACACCATTTTTAACTACGATTTTTCCACCTCTGTCGGTTACAGTATAAGTTTTACCATCTATAAAACTTCCCGTACCACTTGGTTGTATTTTTGTTCTGAATGGAATACTCTTAGGTGCAGCGCATGTACGTTTGCTAGGGTCTAATTTTCCACCCATGCTTTGATATATTCCACCTTCTATTCCAGGTCCTGGCCAATATGCAGTAAAAATAGCTTTTACTTTCTTGCCATTTAATACTTTTTCTCCATCATTGTAATTATTATCATTGTATGGTGTTTCTTGTTTTTCTTCATCTTCTCCTGCTTCAACTTCGTTCATTAAGTTTTTATAATTAAGATTAAGCGCTATTTTATATTCTCCATTTTCCCAAGTATGAGAGTCTGTATCTATATAAAATAGTCCTTTTAATCCTGTTGATGAGTCTGTAACAGTCACACCATATCCAGTAATACAAGTGGTATCTCCATATCCATCCAAAGATGCACTTCTTTCTCTATCGTTTAATTTTTTCTTTGCTTCTTTTCTAGCACTTTCTAAATCTATAACTGTAGTAGTTGTTGTTTGGTTATTGTCAGTTACATCTGTTGATGTATTTGAATTTGATATTTTTTTACCTCCAATAGTAACTTTTGAATACCAAGCATTTGATTTATTTCCTCTGAGTGTATTTCCTCCACCTCTCTCAAAACAAGCGCCAAAATAATAACCAGCTTTATAAGCATCTGTTAGCTTTATAAATTTGCTTACTCCTCCTACTTTACTATTAAGCAATGATTTAGTTGTGCTATCTTCTCCATTTAATTCATCCCACATATGTTGTAATTGGAGATTTAAGTTTGTCCAGCTTACTCCTTTTTTAGTAGCTTTTCTTTTCAAGCTTGCTAATCTTACTCCTAACCATTGAAATAATCCACTTGCTCCTATACTATTAACAGAACTTGTATTGAATGAGCTTTCACATTCTGCATTAGCTACTATAGATGCTGCAACTTGTGGAGTGCAACCTTTGCCTATACAGAAATCAAATATAGATTTTGCTATTGAATTAGTAGTATTTAATGAAAAAGAGTTGTTTTTAGTAGTTGAAGATGTAGAAGCGGAAACTGCCATTGTTGATATTTCAGATGTTGCTGATTGTGTAGTTTCTGATGTTTGGCTTTCAGCTTTTACAACTTCTTGAAATAATCCATACAAATCTATTGAATTACTATTCTTTTCTTCTCCTATTTTATTTCCTGAGTCATCTACTATAATTACTCTATTTACTACATTCTCTATACTAGATTTATAAGTTGTTGATATTATATTTTCTTTTTCTTTGAATTGAACATCTAACTTTATATCTCCTTTTAGGGCTGTGCATATCTCACCTTCCTTAGCATAGCACATATATTCTTTGCCATTACTAGCATGAGAATTTGTATAAGCACTCATTATAGTGTCATACATGCTTACTCCTATAAATACTTTGCTCCATGAAACACCATCACTTACAATGCTTCCTTTTTTAAGTCCATATTTTGAATAATCATCTAGCATTTGAGTAGTTATTTGACTAGCAGTCTTGTTCTTGAAGTTGTAATTAACTTTAATATTAACTAGTTTTTGTGCATGGTCATAAGCCATGTAGCTTGTAGTATCAGTAGTTTTTTCTATACTGTATATAAATCCTCTGAACAATTCTTTTTTATTCTCATAAAAAAATACCATGTAGCCTTCTTTAATGTCGACTATTGGTATTTTTTTATCGTATTTATTTGAAATTATTGAAAATTCTAGCTTTCTTGATGCTTGTTTATAATCTCCACTCCAAGTAACTTTTTCTACTAACTGTGTTATATCTGTTTTTTTATTATTTCTATCAACTATTTTTAGTGTTATCATTATATCACCAGCTTCCATCCAGCTTTAATTATTGTATTTTTAGTCAATGAAGGATATTTAGATTTATTTTTTTCTATTATTTTTTTATAGCTTGATCCTTTTCCATAATATTTCTTTGCTATATCATATAGTGTATCTCCCTTTTTTACTGTATGAATTGTTTGTTTACTTTTGGTTGAAGTTTTATTTTTATTATTGTTTTTATCTTTTGAAGATGTCCTATTTTTGTTATCAGTTTTCTTTTTAGCTGGAGTTGTTGATGATATTTTAATTTCTCTATATTCCTTTAGATTGATAGTATAATATACATCTCCTGTGCCATCTTGTTGGGAAAAGGTAAAATCAGTTATTCTTGCTTGGAAGTTTATTTCTGTGCCAGTTACTATAAATCTCATTACTTCACCATTATTCATATAACTTCTTATTTTAGAAACACAATCCCATTGTTTTGGATAATTAGAATAATTTACAAATTTATATTTTCTTTTTGGATTTGGGAAAAATGATGATATCTCTATTGTTCTTAATCCTTTACCTCCAAATATTGCAACATCTCCTAATCCTGTTATATTGCTGTCATTTATTATTGCATAATCTTGTACATTTATAGTAGAAGGCAATATTGGAAATCTAAATATATGTTTATCATTTTTTAAATACATCTCCATAATGCAATATTACCTCCCTTACTAAGTTATTATTTTTTGTTCATTTAATTTTCTAACTAATTTTTCTGTAAATCTATCTAAATCAGCTTCTTCTCTAAAAGTCATTCCATAGAAATTATTTACTATTTGAGGAGTATTACCTTTGCCTTGTCTCCATTTATCAGCATCTCTTCTCGGTAAAATTGCTTCTCCTTGATGCAGATTTGCTAAATAATTATTATAAGGAACTCTTCGAAGTCCTGCTGCATGGTTTCCATCTTCTGCTCCAGTTAATGACTCTGTAACCTTTCTAACTGTAGCAACTATAGGATTATTTGTGATTTTATCTTTTAATCCTTGCCATGCACTTTTTATATCACTAATTACACCTGATATTTTTTCTTTTACATTATTAAAAGCATTTATAGCAGTATTTTTAATAGCATCCATTGCATTTTTTATAGCATTTTTAATAGCATTCCATTTTTCTACTACTATAGATTTAATTGTTGATATAATAGTTGATATGGCAGTTTTTATTCCATTCCATATTGTAGTTACAACTGTCTTGATTGCATTTCCTACCACTGATACAACTGTTTTTATGGCATTCCATGCATTAGTTACAACTGTCTTGATAGTAGTTAATATAACAGATATAGTTGTTTTTATTCCATTCCATGCTACGATTACTATTCCTTTTATTATATTTAATACAAAAGTTATACTAGCTTTCATCTCAGTCCATTTTCTTATAACTAATGCTTTAATAAAATTAATAATTGGTGCTAAAGCTTCTTTTAACTCATTCCATTTACCTACTACCCAGTTTTTCAATTCAGTAGCTTTTGCACAAACTGTGTCCCAGTTTTTATACAATGCAACTCCTATGGCTATAAGTGCTCCTATTACGCCTATAACTATTAAAACTGGGGCACTTAAGGCTGCAAATGCTCCTGATACAACTCCCATAACAGTACTTATGCCAGTAAATGCTAATTTTACCGTTGTTACTACAACTATTATAGTTCCGATAATTCCTATTAGAGTTGTTATAGCTGCTACTACCATTGTTATGCCTGATACTAATTGAGGATGTTCCTTTATAAATTCTTGAAACTTTTGAATTACTGGTTGTATAGCATCCGCAATTTGTTTTATAACTGGTGCTAATGCTTCTGCAAAAGCCGATTTAATTCCATTAATCGCTGAATTTAAAGGTGCTAATGCTGAACCTAATTCTGCTTGTGCCTTTTGTGATTCCCATAAAGATTTATTATAATCAATCATGGATTTATTAGTTTTATCATACGTTTCTTTACTTTTTCCGTATGCTTGATTCAAGGTATCTGTTATAAGTTTATTTTTTTCAGATACAGTTTTACATGTTTCTAGTTTTTTATTAAAACTATCTTCACTTATTCCAGCCCAGTTCAAAGCATCTGCTAAGTTTCCTGTAACTTTACTTACTTGTGCTGTTTCAGTAATCGATTCAGTAAGTCCTTCTATTGGAATACTATCGCCATATGCACTCCATACTGCTAGCGAAGCATTGATAGTTTTATCTAATTCACTTTGAGATAGCCCCATCTTTTGTAAATTGGAAACAACATTGACTGCCATCATATCATCACCAGTATATCCATATACTTGTCCAGCATTTTTATTAGCATCTTTCTGTTTATATCCATTTTGTTTAGTTGATCCTTGTAATTTACTTTGTAGAGAATTAAATTCTTTAGTAGCTTCTGTTAAATCCATTAAGTTTTTAACTACATCAATAATTTTTCCTCCAAATTCCATCATCTTTTGTCCAGCTTCCATAACTCCTAGAGAGTTTATCCCTCTTGCAGCTTCATTTGCAGCACTATTGGTATCTTGTAATGATCCATTAGTATCTTTTATTGTGCTTGTTAAATCATTCATTGAATTAGCTGTGTCCCCAGTTGCCTTTTGTACATTTTTCATAGCACTATTTACATCACTAGATGTTTTATTTAAGCCTTTCATTTCATTTTGAATTTCATTAAGAGGTTTGCTGATTTCATCTTTTAATTTTATTACCGCTTCTAATGTTTTATCATTTGCCATAATCTCACCTCCTTTTATTTAATATTTAGAGTAGGAAAAATATTTTTATTTTTTGATATTTTATAAAATTCCTCTGACTCTTTTCTTACAAATGCTTTTATTATAGTCTTTTCTCCAAATCCCATATTATAATAATGAGATGGCATTATATTTTTATATTTAAACAGATAGTACATTGTTGCTATTTCACTATCTGTTTCAATTAGTTTTTTATTTCTTCATCTACTTTTTCTATTTTCTTTAAGTCTGATAAATTATTTATTGCATTTACTAAGTCCTCTACTTCTCCTTTAAGAAGCAATTTATTTATAAGTTCTTTTGGAGTAGCACAATCAAAATGTTCTCTAAGTGTCTTATCCTTGAATATTGGACAACCTTCCATTATAGTTAATACTTTTGTTTTATATACATCTATGTCTGATACGTTTCCATCTTCAATTTTTATAGCTTTCTGTTGTATTTCTGTGGCTTTTTCTGCATTTATAGCTTGTATTTCAAATTCTAGTTCTTCACCTATTTTTTTTACATACATTTTATGTATAGCAGTTGGTGTTTCTAATGTCCCTGCGTCTATTTTCATTAATTTATCTATTATATTCATTTGATTTCCTCCTAAAATAAAAATAGGCTTTAGTTAGAAACACCAAAGCCTTTATGATATTATTTTTTATATTAAATCTATAAATTTATATTTTGTAAAAGTGAATGGGCATTCCACTTCTCCTAATGTTTTAACTTCAAAATCAAATAAAGTTAAATCATCAAAAGATACTCCTGATATACTTATTCTTTCACTTCCTCCGTTGCCTGGGTCAGCTAATTTCCCAACTATTGTTACATCCGGTTCTAAACCATCTTTCATAAAATTAGCTAACAATTTTATCATTCTAGAGTTTGTTTTCTTAAGTGTCATAGAGCCAGTTCCGCTATATCCTGTTATTTTATGTTGAGTCATCATTTCACCACATATATCTATGTCTTCTTTATCAAATTCTATTTTAGCTTGAAAAGCTGATATTTCATCAACTAATGCATCATTTATCCAAACTTCAGCCCAAGTCCCATTTATTACTTTGTTAGCTTTCAACTAAAAACACCTCCTATATAAAATAAAAAAGAACTTAATAAAAATTAAGTCCTTAAAAATTGTTTATAAATCATATATTTCATCTTCAAGTCTTTTTATTGCAGTTTTTATTGTTTTAAAATCTACTTCCATTCTATTAGCTTCTCTATTGATAGATGAACCATTTTTAAATTTATATTATAGATATTTTATGGAAATATTATACAAAGCATCTGATTTTTTATTTCAATGGCATCAGATGAAGCAGCGAATGCTAATGCTTTCGATCGCATCAAGAATTTTACATTCTACTGCTATAAACACTTGATCTCCTGTATTTGCTTCTCTTATCTGTTGATCGCTCATAGTAGATATACTAACTCCATTTGATTTTAAGTATTTCTTTTGTTCTTCCATATCTATATCAACTGTTACTGTATTTTTTTCAACTAGTCCATCATTAATCAATCCATCAAAATAACCATGGATAGCTGTAATTAGTAATACTTTATTATCATAACTGTTACTTAATTTTCCAATATATGCATCTCTTGCAGTTTTTCTTATATCATTTGCTATTAAGTCCATTATGTCAACAGTCTTAATTTTTTGAAATAAATCACCTTTACTTTGTATATCTGTTACAGTTGTATCAGATACAGTAGTTAAGCTGTTTACTCCTCTTGCCACTTTTATTCTTCCTGATTCCTTATAAAGAATAAATTCGCCTTTCCCTACTTTTTCAGTTGTTTCAGTTCTTGATTCATAAGGTATCAAATCAACTTCTGGTACAGAAGTATAAGTGGTTGACATTCTTAAATCTGTTCCAGCTATTAATCCTGCAACTCTTGCAGTAAATTCAGCAGCAGTATAAGTTTTTTCTCCTACAACTACTCCACTTTGAGTTACATTTATTATTCCTTCATAATCAGCTGTTTCATTAGCTAATACTGCCTTAACCATATTCCCTAAATTCCTTTGCGATTTAACCCATGTCACTATTGCTGTTTTATCTTCATCTACAGCTGATGGGTAGCATAAATAGTCAAATTGTGTATTTTCAAAATGACTTAAAGCATTCTGCAAAGTTAATTCTCCACTTATAATGTATAGTTCTAATCTTAGTGGTGCGCTTGTATTTCCTATTAAAGCATTCGTTATAAGTTGCTTATTATTATCTGTAACATCACTAGGTATATCAGTTACATCAACTATAGTTGCAGGAGATATAGCTTTTTCTTCCTTTATTATCATTGCAACTATACCTCTGGATCCTCTGCTTATAGCAGTAATACCTTCTTGTATAAATTTAATACTTATACTTGGTAATCCTAAAGCCATTTATTTCACTCTCCTTTTAATTCTCTAATAATTTTGAAATATCTACAATAGCTTTGTCCACTATTGGCAAAGTAGGATCATCAGCTTCTATTGTTATATTTCTTAATTCATTAAGTTGTAAATGTAATTCTTTCATTAATTCATATTCTGTTGGTTCGCTATCCGGATTATCCAACGGACCCGTATATTGTGAATATTTAATATCATCAAAATCAAGATGTATCATGAAATCAAGTATTCTACCTACTTCATCTGAATATATATTGCTTTCTATATCATCTACTGTCAGATAAGTATCATCTACAAATAAAGTCCTTCCAAATATTTTTTCAAGTCTATCACTGGCATCATATATATTTGTTATACTTTCTCCTGCTTGTTGTAGATACTTTATTGATACTGATATAGTTCTTAGGTTAGATATTCTAGTTATAGCTGAACTTGAAATAGGCAATATTTGTACAAAAAAACAAGACTTATCAAAGCCTTGCGTATTGTCATCTTCTATATATACATCTTGCGGAAAATTTTCTGCTACTGCTTTCGTAGTAGCATATAATATACTTTTTAGAGGTATCATTTAATCACCTCCTATTTGAAGCCATATTTTTTAAATAGATTTTCTAAATCTTCTTCAAAATTTTTTTTAGTTTTTTCAAAAGAGGTTTTTAGCATATAAACTCCTTCAGCTACTCCTTTAACTTTTCCATCTCTTCCTACAATTCTATGTCCATATTCAACATGCAACCCATATTCAGTATTATTAAATACCTTTACATATAAATCGTCTTTTTCAAGCTCCCAACTCCTTCTTAATTGTCCCGTATCAACTGGAGTTTTCATCTTAGTATCTCTAAGTAATTTGCCACCGCATTTTTTAACTAATTTCTGTAATTCTTTTGCAAAATCGCTCTCCATATCATCAAGCATTCCTATAATATCTAAATTCTTGAAATAAAAATAATCATTAGCCATTATACTCTCTCCTTCTTAGTGACTGGAGTTTCTATATGAGATTTATATGGATAAGGTTCGCCGGCCTCAAATTCTTCTGTTCTTCCATTGTAAGTTATAACTAACTTATCTCCAACTTGTATGTCTACTGTTGGTCTGCAAAATAATTTATAAGCTGCTGAAATATAGGCTGTTCCTGTTTCGCCTGCTACTGTTGTTTCACTTCCTTTGTCTAATGAACATTTGAGATCAGAATATTTTAATATTTCTTGCATAGTTGTAATCCCAGTATTAGGGTTTTTAACTTTTTCTTTTCTATATATATCCATGCTATCAAAATACAGAGTTGCTATTATATCCGCTTCACTTGCCATAATAACACCTCCTAATAAAATCTGCATCTTCTAAATTGGTTTAAATATTCTTTTTCATCATCTGTTAATTCTGGAGAGCTTTTAGTTACAGACGCTCCTCCAGAGTCAGTTGAGACACTATCATAGTTATATTCTATTCTTACACTGCCTCTTGTAATAGATTTTATGGCACCTTGGTTTGCTGGGGTCACTGTTGAAGAGTCATCCACATTCTCTCCTAATTGCGAAAGTTTATAAGCCATTATATTTGATACTTTATCTTCTATAAATTCGTTTAATGCATCTTTTTCCTTTTCTTCTATTTCATCTAAATTTTCTATATTGCAATATCCTTTTACTCTTTTAGTGACTTTATTTATATATAAAGTAATTATATTATCATAGTCATTTTTTTTTAATCCTAAGATTAGTTTTATATTTTCAAGCAAATTATCACCCTCTTATAAAAATAGAGGGCGAAAATACCCTCTTATTCATTATCTTTTAATAATTCTATTAAATCAGCTTTATTCAATGAAGAATATCCAATCAATCCTCTTTCTTTAGCTAACTCTTTTAATTGAGCTAATGTCATTGATTTATAATCAATAGTTTTTTTCGCTTTCATCGATTGAACTGAGTTTGTAGTATTAAAAGGTACAGTCCATTCTGCATATTGCACTTGGTTCTACTATTTTAGCTCCAAATACATATAATCCTTTACAAGCATCTGAGAATGATGCTTCTGGTCTATATGCTTCTATTTTAGATATTTGTCCTGCATAAGATATAGCCATATCAGTACCAGCCATTATGTGATAATGTAATACTTTTGGAGATGACCCAACTTCTTTAGTTACTACATTATTAGATTCGTATATATCAAATCCAGCAACCTTACCTTTTATTCCATTAGCTTTTACATCTTGGTTTTGAGTATATTTAGTATATCTATCATCTTTTTCTAATAGCCCTAAAAATTCAGGTGGAACTACTACAAATCTACCGATAGATGGTATATTCTTTTTATTGAATTGAACTTTTAAATCTACTAAAGTATCATATGCATTTGAAGCACTTAATGCTTTTGGTGCAGATTCAGTACCGAATTCAAAAGTAACTGCTTCATCATCTACCATAGCTGCTATATATTTATCAGTCACTTCACCAACTGCATATGCTGCCCTTTGCATTGCTTTTTCCATTAAGTTTACATTAGCTTGTACAGCTTCAATATCTTCTACTTTAAAGTTAAAGTATTTAGCTTGGTCTATTACTAATGATACTGTGCTTCCTCCACCTGGATCTGCAGGAGTTCCTACTCCAGATGCTTTAGTATAATCAGATACAGTTATATCTCCAAATTTTTGGATATGAACTGTATCACCTATATTTTTTATTTCTCCTTCATAATCTCTATTGACACAATTTGCAAATACATGAGTATTATCTAAGTTTTGAAGTAAACGTGCTGACCATAATTCTGGTATAAATTTATCAAAGTTTTTAGTTCCGTAAGCCATTTATAACATCTCCTTTTATTTTAATATTCCTTGCTTGGATATTTCATCCCAATGTGCATTTATTTCAGATGGTGACATCTTTTTAATATCTTCTAATGTAAACCCGCCTTTGCTAGTTTTTACTGCTCTTGGTGTTCCTGATGAAGCCTTTATTCTAGCTTCTACTCCAGCATCTATAGCTTGATTTACATATTCTTGTAATGATGCAATATTCTTTTGTATTGCTTCTGCTTCTCCATCTGCTCCAGCCATAACCATATTTGCTAAAGCTCCTGGTAAGCCTTTTTCAACTAATAAATCTTTAGTTTGATTAGTTAATCTTTCAAATTCAAAAGCTTTTTCTTTTTCACTGGATTGCTTTTGCATTTCTTCCAGTTTTTTATTTAATTCGCTTATTTGATAAGCTGTTTTATCTGCTTCGCTCATTTTAGCTAATTTTTCTGATTCAAGTTGAGCTTTATCGTTTTGCAAAGATTCAAGCATTTCTTTATATTTTCTCTTCTCTTTTACTATGTTTCTTGAGGCTATATCTTTTGCCATTTCCTTAGCTTTTTCTTCAACTAACTTATTAAGTTCATCTTGACTCATTGGAGGTTGTTGTACTGGTCCTCCTGTTTCATTATTTGCATCTTGAGGCGGTTCTTGCTCTCCTTCATCAGCTAATAGCTGTAAATTCATATTTAATTTTGTATCGTTAACGTTAACTTTGTTTGATTTTTTCATAATAACAATTCCTTTCCACCTAGTTTTATGGGCTAGTAACCATTCTGCAATGTTTTCTTTAATGTCTACCCCATAGAAAAAGACAATAAAAAAAGAAGCCTTATTTTGCTTCTTTAAATTCGCATCTATTAATTCCTACTTTTATTTTCATAGTTTGCTTATCTAATTTACAACCATCAATTCCTTCTTCAATTGCATGTATGCATTCTTTGCAATCAGGAACTATAATTTGTTGACCATCTTCTTTTAATCTATCTCGCATTATTCATCCTCCAAACTTTTAGGATCTATATATTTACATTCTAGCTTATAAGACTGCTTTCCTTCATCCCATGATACATTTTCAATTTGTAATTGTGTACCTTTATCAAGTAGCCATTCTCTTTCAGCTGAATGTGTAGAAATTGGTGCTATATATCCGCCCCCTGTTGCTCCTTTATCAATTTTTATTTCCATAAATATTCCAAAATTAAAATCTTCACTTGCTGGTCCTTCAGGTGCAACTGTTGTTGACATAAAAGCATCATCCTTTACAACTAAACCTTTTACCTTTTTATTTAATTCTTTAACATCCATAGTCTTGTCTTTTATTTGTTCAATTAAATCTTTATCTAGCGCTTTATTAAATATTGATCCAGATGTACCTCTAAATACTTTCATATCTGTATGGGCAACACCTTTTTTAAGCCCACTAGATATTTGTTCAATAACCTTTTTAGTTTTCTTTTGTATTGCCTTTATCTCTTTATCTGTTAATTCTTCTAAATGAGTTCCTCTAAGAATATCATTTATATCTTCAAACCAATCATCTTTTGTATATTTTTTAAGTGCTTTTCTTTCTTCTGCTGTTATATCTTTTAAGAAGTTATTTTCATCTGGTATATCCATTGCTGTAATATAATCATATTGTTTATATGTTTTCTTGTGTTCTTTTTTCTTCTTAGTTGTTTTAGTTTTAGTTGTTTTTTGTTTAGATCCCTTATTGGTTTTAGGAGCCTTAACATTATTCTTCTTTTTAAATTCTTCTTTTATAGCTTCTTCTATATTACTATGATTTTCATAATTTTTATTTATATACTTTTTAGCCCATTCTTCATACTTCATATTTGCTGGAACTTCAATTCTTTTCCCATCTTCATCTCTAACAAATCTAGTATCTTTTTCATCATCTTCATCATCTTCATAATATGGCACTGTTGTACATCTATCGTTAGGATGCATTGGAGGATAATTTAATCCCGTTATTGCATCTTTCGTATTAAATACTTTTCCATCTAACTTAGCACAATCATTACAAGTTCTAATATCTAAAGTTGCTAGAAATTCATATTTATCAATGTCTAAATCATCGTAAGTATATTTAGAAGCTTCATTCATACAATAAGCATGTTCCGTTTGGACTAATCTTATTGAATTTTTATAACTGCTATCCATTTTTTCTTCTATTCTTTTAGCAACTTTATTGCTGGATTCTCCTCTAATTATCATCTGCGTTATTTCATTTTTAATAGTTTTGCTTAATTGTTTTTTATTGTCCCATATTCTATTACTATAATTGGACCCAGACCAAGGATAGCTTAATATTCTTTCTATTTGTTTATTATTTATTCCACTGAAATTTGCTAAAAATCCTTTTTCTTTGCTTATATTATATATATTTTCATAATAATTATCTTTAATAGTTTGTGTTAGAAGTTTCTTAGTTTTTTTCTCAGTTTCTGTGGTTAGTTGATTAAGCTGTTTATCAACTTCATATTGTAAAGCCTCTAATCTCGTTATCCTACTTTTCATAGCTAAAGTATTAAGTTCTAATAATACTTCTGGATTATCTTTAATCATTTCAAGATATCCTTTTATATCAGTTCTCCATATTTTAAACTCATCACTAGTAAGATATGTAGAAGCTTCTTTATAAGTTAAATTATTTTCTTTAGCATATTTTACAAATAAATTATTAATTTCTTTTTCTATTTCTTTGCCTGCTTTTTTATATTGAGATTGAAGTTCTTTGGATAATTTATTGCAGTCTTTGATTCCTTTATTCAGCTTTTCTTTTTCCCTCTTTTGCCAATACTCTCTATTATTCTTTACCATCTTCTTCACCTACTTCAGCAGGTTTTTCTTGTTGCACTTCATAAGGTTGCTCATATACTGATTCTTCTTCATCTTCTTTTTTCTTTAATTCTGCTTGTGGATCGCTTATAGATGGGAACATTCCTATTACAGTTTCTTTGCTCAATATTCCTGTTAATGTTTGCATCATTTGTGCAATTTCTAATTCATTTACTGGTCTATTTCTAGTAAATACTGGCTCTATATCTATAAAATCAAATTGTAAACTACTATCCTTAGTTCTTAAATAGTTACATATCAATTCTATTCTTCTCATTAATCCTTTTCTAAACTTAGCTTCTTTTACCGAAGTTAGATTATCAATTCCCATAAGCTTATATTTCATTGCTTCTCCACTTATGTTCCCGCTAAATGATTCATCTGTTAAATTTGGAACTAATGAAAATTTATGAATATCATTATCTAATCTATTTTTATAATTTTCTAAAGCTGTATCTTGAATATCTTTTATTAAATATTTTGCATCTCCAGTATTATCTTGAAAATTTATTATATGCATATCTTTTAATGTTTTAGATGCTTCATCATCTACAACATAGCCACTTATAACCAACATCGCATTCGTGAAATATTCAAAGTCATTAGCTGTGTCGGACTGAACTTTGTTATATTCATCTATCAATGTCATTACCTTTTCAAAATCTCCAAATAATTCATCATTGTTAATATAAACTACTACTGGTACATCTTTAAAAAAATGTTCTCTTGTTTTACTTTCATCTATAACAAAGCTGTATTGTTTAATAGTTCCATACATTATTTTACCAGTTTCAATTATTTCATCTTTATCATTTAAAATAGGGCCTGTATATATTTCACATTTTGTTATTATCTCATTTGTATTAACTATTTTTTCTTCCCAATACCTTATAGCATAAAGTATATTGTCTTCTATTGTATCATCATATACTATTGCTACTTCGTTTCCTCCAAATGCCTTAAATCTTGGTTGCATGTCTTCATCTATATATAATAGTTCAACTGCATATCCTCCAATAGATGCTCTTTTAGCTAAAGTAGTATTATGATCATGCTCATCATTGTATTTTAATATATCGTTTAATTTTTCTAGTAACTGTTCATCTTCACTTTTATATGTCACTTGTTTTCCTAAAAAATAACCTACTGCCATAGTTGTAATATAGTTTGCATATGGAGTTGCTAAATAGTTATGAGGTTTACCATCATTCTCATATTTTCTATCAAATATATCTGCATGATTATTATAATATTTTTCTAGTTTATCAATTCTAGCTTTTTCGCTTCTATGCTCATCTAATATGTAATCAATTGTCTCTTTATTTAATTCAGCATCTCTTGGGATTTTAATCCTTCTATTAATCAAATTCTCACCTCCTAAATTCCTAGCATTCTTCTATCTATAGTTTTTAAGTCTGTTACTTCATATTCATTTAAACTATAGGCTATAGCATCAAATATATGACTATCTATATTAAATTCATCTTCAAGTATTTCTCCATTTTTATCTACTTTATATGTTAAATCTTTTAGTTCTCTTACAGCATTTCTGCATTTATCCGAACAGTAAATATGTTTAAATCTTTTAATCTTCTTTATATTGCTTAAAACACTTCCTGCAAATTTTTTGCAAGGTATCATTGTAAATCCCATTTGTCTAAAATAGGCTATTGTTTTAGGTTCTGCACAATCAGCTACAATCAATAAATTTTTATAATCTTTCATATCTTCTGCTATTTGAGGATCTGTTTTTCCTCTAGAATAATATTCATCATAAATATATAAATCTTTATTATTTTCATCTATAGCAACTCTAACTAAAGCATTGAAAGAAGTAACAAACCCAAAATCTAAGCCATTTTTTAATAACCTAGTTGGACATTTACTTACAAAGTCCATGACTTTATCATGTTCTATAACTTTAAACTGTGGTAGCACTTTAGTACCATTTACACCAAAATGGCCCAGTCTTGCTATTCTATACAAGTCAGGGTCATAATTTTTCATATCATCTAATTCTTTTATATAATCTTTAGGTAAAAAATAATTATCATCTGCAATTGAATGATGATAATATGTATTATCTTTTACTATTATTCTTTCTTTATATAATTCAGCATCATCTAATATATAATGCTTAGCTTCTTCATCTTTGAAAAAATGCTTATAGGTCCAATTGGATGTGCTTACTGGATTAGTTGAACATATAATATGGTTACTACTTGTTAAATGTCTTAAACGTCCTAATAACTCTTTGTAGCCTTCATATTTTACCTCACTACACTCTTCTACCCAAATAATTGAGATACCATTTATAGATTTTAGCTTTTCTTTTTTATCCATACCTTTAAATATTATCTCTGATCCATTTGGAAATAATACCTTCATAGGACTTGTTTTAAATTTTAGCTTTTCATATATATCCATATTTAAAGCAACTTCTTTAAGCAATGAAAAACAACTATCCCTTATAGTGTCGTATACTTCTCTAATTACTAATGCTTTTCTTTTTTCTTGCATAAGTTTTAGTAATAATTTAGTTGCTACATGATAACTTTTACTACTTCCATATCCACCAACTAAAAAATAAAATTTACAATCCCAATTAAATATAAAATCTTCAAAGTGATCATTTACAACAAAACTATGTTTCATCTTGTTCACTTGCCTTTATTATTTTAATTTCAAAATCACCATCTTCTGTTGTTTTGTTTTTCTTATCTGGGTATAAGTCATTTAGAGTTGATAGTTCTTTTATGGAATTTATATATGTAGTTGAATTAGCTTGTCTAATTCCATTTTTTAAAATATCTTCTTTTGATTTTTCTTTAACCCAAATTAAATCATTTACTGCCTCTTCTCGTGTATATAATGCTTTATTCTTATGTTCTTCTAATAATTCCTCATACCTTACCTTTACCTTACTCTTTTTAAGCAATTCTGAAGCTCTAACATCTATTACTTCATCTTTCATATTAGCAGCATTATAAGCTTCTTTATATGCAACTCTTTGACTTTTACCACTTATTAATGCTTGTACAAATTTTTCTTGTTTAGCTGTCAAGCTCATAATGCCACCTCCCTATTAATATTTTTCAATAATCACCATTAATAAATTCTTCAAACTCTTCATCATTTACAACTACTGCATATCTATAAGTAATGTAACTAAAATACATATGATACAAAGGTACAAAACAATATAATAAGCTTATAAATATCCACTTATTCAATACAAGTCTCAAATCTTCTTCTGCTAGTTTTTCATCTAATCTCAATAGATATAATGCATATACTATTAAAGATGCTATTACAAAAGTAAAATAAGTAATTGATATACATCTAAACATTTATTCACCTAGCCCTTCCAATAAATCCCTTAGCTTATTATAATAAGCATTATTTCTTGTTAATCTCATTAAGCTTTCTATCTCCCACTTGCGAGGCGTATTTGGAAGTTTCTTTCTAATACATAAGTCAACTATGCTCTTAGCTTTACTAAACGTTCTAACATGAGTGTGATGGTTTCTAAAGTCTCCATTGGTATTATGTATGATGTAGCCACCACTAGCCTTGTATATACTATACTCTTTTCTCTGAAAGATTTTCCTGCTTCCTTGACTTTTATTAAAATTCGGCACTTCTTTCATTTGTTGGTCTAGCTTCCATAATTCTTTTGGAACTTCTATTGTAGGTTTTATAACTTCATCTATTTCCTTCCATCTTTTCACCATATAATCACATCTTTTAACAAAATAAAAAAGAACACTAATAATTTAGTGTTCTTTGTGGGAGTAATGAATAAAAACAATCATTAGAAGGTTTCCAGAGTTGCACTGGATAATACTCATACCTTCATATTGCACCCAAATCAATGGGCGCATTAAAATGGAATATAAAATCTTAAAAAGTTTAAAATTAAAGATATAGTTTAAATATAATGTAAAACAATAAGTAATTAATAATACTAATTGATATATAGATTTTTTAACACACAATATATATGAATATTTTGATTTTATCACGGTTTACTCCGGAGGTTTTTTACAATAGGCCTCTTATTGGTTTTAAAGTGGCTGTCTCACTTCTACTACTATGTTTTAATATATATATTAGCTGCCTCATGGATTTGAACCACGAATATATTTCAATCATGTATAGTCGACAATTTAACACTCAATCCATATATAAACCTATAGCAACATATTGAGGGAAGAGTACCTCTACTCTTATCCCTCCAGAAACTTAAATTAAATTTATGAGAATTTATTCTAAGTTTCTCTTGCTCGCACACGATGGAAATATGCAATCAATTTACGTTTTTTTCTACTATTCTTGATAATATGATATTATCATATTTCTTGTGGCCAAGACTGGCCATGTTTATAATTCGTCGTAATATTTCCAAGCTAATCTTTCGTTAGTTATTGGATGTTTACCTATATGTTTTATTTTTCCTTTACAGCATTTTGTAATACTTGAATTATCTATGTTATACTTATCAGATGCTTGTTTTATATAATCAAATATTTCACCAGTAGTGATGCAAATTATTTTTCTTGCATTTGGATGTTTAGCTCCTGCATGTATTCCTTTATGACTCTCACTTATCTTTTTTCTTGTTTCTAAATTATGATGTTTACCGTAAAAAGGATTATTCTCACCTATATTTGTACCTATTTTACTTTGTATCATTCTTTGATTATGTGTTCCATAATTTATATTATATTTTCTAGTACACCATTCTAAATTATCCACTCGATTATTTTGTTTATTTTCATCTTTATGATTTACTTCTAAATAATTATCAGTATTAGGTATAAATGTTTCTGCTACTAAGCGATGTATATATCTAGTTTTTACTTTTCCTTTTTTACATAATCCAATAGTTGCATAATTTCCACTTAAATTTTGTTTCATTATTTTTGTAATTCCTGTGTTAAGATAGTTTAAACTTTTTATTCTGCCTAAGTTACTAACTTGATATAATCCTTCATAACCTTCAATATCTTTCCAAATTTCTTGCATATAATAACCTCCTATCTATCTGATAGTTTTTTAATTGCGCTCTTGTGTATTCTTCTTACTGTTCTATAGCTATAATGTATCTTACAACTTATCTCTTCAAACTTCTTATTATCAAAATATCTATATCTTAAAACTTCACGTTCTAATGGTTCTAATTTATCTATAGTATTTTCTATTTTGTTTTGTATGTCTAATAATTGTCTATATTTATCCCAGTATTTTTCTATTTGTTCTTCTATATCAATCAATATATTTCCTATCTTATCATGGTCTTCAAAACCACCTCTAGGCATATCTGACCATTTAGGGCTTTTTATAGAGTATTTCATGTGTTCTAGTTCTTTTATTCTATCTTGCACTTGTATCATTTCTCTAACTATTGTTTGATATTGTTTTAGATCATTTTCACTCATAATATAACCCACCTTTCCCCTTTTAATAAACTCCCTCAACTCCTCTTACTTATAATATCCTGTGTTTATTCTTTGGATAGTTCTTTGAAGTTTGTATTCTATATGTTCTTTTAGCTTTTCTTTTGAGTTGTAATCCTTGTCACTTGATAGATACAATATTTGATTGATTAAGATATTTACATCTGCAATTTCTGAAATTGTATCATCTGATATTTTTCTTCCATTTGCTATATCCTTTGATATTTCCCTTGTCAATTCTCCCAGTTCTTCAATTAGTTTTAACTGTTGATTTCTAATTTTAAATGTATCTGCTATTTCTTTTATAGCTCCATTAATTTCTTCTATATTCATCTATTCATCCTTTCCCATTAGCATTTTTATATATTGTATTTCACAACTTTCCTCTGAAGCAAAATCTAAATCACAATTCATGCAACCTGTTCCATCTAGATCATAAGACTCATTACAAAACACTTTAAATCTCTTGTTTATCATGTTGACTAGTTCTCTCTCTTTACAAGTCTTTCTTTTTGCTCTCATTATTCTACCTCCTCAAATTTCATAGTTATAAATTCTGAATAAGGTAATTTTTCTAAAGTGTCACAAAATACGTGCCATTCATCTAACTTATGGTGTCTTCTTTGTCTGTACATAGCCCCTAAAGTCTCATAGTTAAGGTGTACTGTTCTTTTTTGATTGTAGCTGTTAGGTAATAATTGCAATATATTGTACCATATTTGTTTTTTAATTACTTCATCATCACAATTAAACCACATATCTCTCAATTCATTCAGTGTATCAACTATCGGTCTTGCTACCTCTTCATATATATTTACTTTGTCAGCATATCCTAATATTCTTCCTTGTGGTTTTTTTACTCTGCCTTGATTGCTAATTTTATATCCGTATTGTATACCTTTCCATTCTTCATTTAGTTCATCTACTGGTGGTATAAATTGCTTAACTTCGTTTTTATATCCTATTAAACGGTCAAAGCTAAAATCTGACATTTCAAAAGGTTTTGCTAACATCTTATGCATTTTTGATGTAGAGTTAGCTGTAGTTGCTATTTTGTATGTGTCATATTCACTAAACCAATACATTGGCGCTGTTATATCCATTGTTACTGTCACCATTCTATTCCACTTTCTATGCTCTGGACCAGCTAATGTTAAATTTTTAAGCATCTTATAATCATTTGGTCCTATTTTACAATTATTTCTTAATTTTGTTATATAAAACTTACTATCCATTCTATCCCAACTATTCATAGGATTTCTTGCTCCTCTTATTGCTGCCTCAAATCCATATACTTCTACATTCTCAACTTTTAACATATTATTCATCCTCCCCTGTTCCTAATATATCTATGCCTGTTAACTGTCTACAGTAATTTCTTAACTTGTCCAATTGCCCAGTGACTCTACTGTGTTTAGTTTTTAACTGGCTCAATTCCTTTTCCAACATTGCATTTTCATTTATAAGTAATCTATTTTGTTTTTCTAAATAAGTATTTGCTAGGCTTAGTTCTCTATTAGCATCTAGTAAATTTTCTATTGAGTCCTCTTTAACTTCTATATCCTCTTTTAACTTACTATTTCTGTTCTTTAAGAAATCAATCATTTTGTGTAAATGTTCATTTATGCCTTGTGCTTTTTCTAATTCTCTTGCAATATCATTTATATATTTTCTATTTAATAGCATGTTTAAATCCCCCTTTATTTGTATTCCTTAATAATTAGTTCATCTATTACTTGTGACAGTCTTAAAATGTCATCTGTCAATCCTAGTTGGCAATATAAACTGCTAAGTATTTCTTTTAACTCGTCTAGCATAATATCACCTCCATATTTTCATTTGATAGTCAAATAAGAATAGGGAACTACACTGGTATTGCATAATCCCCTATTTAATTGTTTATTTAAACTTTCTATTATTGCTTATCCATAATAAACCAAATATCAAGCCTATATTGAATATCAATATTACTACTACTATTACAAGTAATGATATTTTTATTGTTACCCCCTATGGTTTTTATTTAATTCTTGTATCTTTATAATTAGGTTTGCTATATTTACCCCAGTTTTTGTAAATTTAGCATTGTTTTTAATTAACCCATTTTGATTTAAAACCTTTAATTGCTGTCTGTTTATCTTAACTAAATTTTCAATATTAAAATTGTTTTTATTCATATCAGCAAATATTATTACATCGTTCTTGCCAAGTTTACATTTATGATATTCTTCATAGATAACTCTGTGCTTCAATTTATAAACATTAGGCTCTGCAACTTTTATCATTGTATATCCTTTTTTGGTAATTCTTTCACTTCCTACTTCTTTATGATTTTGAGGTATATTTCCTTTTTTAAATTGAGTTGCTTTCATTCCTTCGTAGTTAATTCCTCTCTTTCCTTTATTCCAAGGTATAGTCCCTTTCGGAAAACGTCCGGTCAAACCAGTGATTAATCCATATCTATTTATAGCTCCTTTTATTTGACTTTCTGAAAATTGATACTCAAATTTTTCATTCATAAGTTCAGTTATTTTCTTGTATCCATTGCCAGTAACTATTTCTTTCAGATACTCTTTTTCTTTTTCGCTCCATATATGCGATGCTCTGTTTTTAGTCGCTTTAGGTCTACTCATAATTATCCCTCTAGCATCTTAGGTATTTTAGTATCTGCACTAAATCTGTTATCTTGAAGCTTTTGTGCTTGTAACACTATATTTGCATTATTTATAATTTCTTTTGCTACACTTGTTACTGCGTTTGCTCTAGTTATTTCTTCTTGCAATGCTTCTCCTGTTATTTCTTCATCTGAAAGTCTTTCTAATTGTGCAAATAAATGATTATTTAAATCGCCTAAAGTATTTTTCATATATATACCTCCCTATTTAATCCCCAAATATTCTTTTATTACTGCTATTGCTTCATCACTACCATTGCATCTAACTGCTCTATATCCGTACAAATTTAAATTGTCTAACCATTTTTCTTGTTCTTTGGTTAATCTCTTTGTTTTATCTGCTTTTAATTCTATGAATAATCCAAAATATTCTACATGTTCTGTTAGCCCCTTGTAATATTTTGGGACTAATAGACTGATATCTGGAAATCCTTTCTTCATCCCCATTTTTTTGAGTTCAGCTCCAACTCTAGGGCTTCTTTTACCTTCATTGGCTGTGTGCATAAGCATATCTAGTTCTGGATACTTAGACTTCTGCCATTCTGCCCATTCGAAGATTATCTTTTGATGTGTTGCTTCTAAATTATTTTTCATATTTACTCATCTCCACTTCCCTAGCTATATTAATAGCCATAGTTATCGCTTCATTTAAGCTATATCCTAGCTCATAGTAGAATTTAGCAAACTTTATAACCTCTTTCATATCCAATCCCCTCTAACAATCTATAATAAACCTTATATAGTTCAGCATATTTGTTTTTATTTAATAAATCATGCTCTATCCTTTTTATCTCAAGTTCTTTTATCATTTTTTCTAGGTCCTGTAGCATTTGCATATTTCTTATTTGTAATCCTGTTAATTTCATTGCTTCACCTCTTCTATTATTGGATCATAACTCCATATTCTAACTTCATCTTTTATTCTTCCATTTACTAAATTACCGCATTCTCGACACTGGCTTACTACGCCTAGTCCTTTTACTTTAAGATGTATCATTGTGCCTCCACAGTTTATGCAGCTTTTTTCTTTACCTCCTAGTACCTTTTTCATTAGTTTTCATCCCCTTAACTAATTTTCTTTTTCTCTAACTTTTCCAACTTGCTAATGACTTGTTTTATTGTTAGGCATACACTTGCCCTATGTATGCCTAATCTTCTCGCCGTTTCAGCTTGTGTTAGTCCTTCAATGAATACTAGTTCAATTACACTTCTTTGACGTGCTGTAAGGCAATTTAAATCTATTGTGGCTACATCTATAAATCTATTCTTATTTCGATGTATTGAATTATCTTTTTTATTTTCACCTTCAAGTATTCTTCTTAAGTTTTTTAATGCTGATATTTCTACTCTTGATATATGTGATTGATAGTCATTTAGTAGTACTGCTATTTCTGATTGTGTTTTTCCTTCGAAAAATTTCATCTCTATTACTGTTTTTTCCAATTTTGAAAGTTTTTTCATAGCGTTTAATAGATCTATTTTGGAAATTATTTTGTCCTCTGATATGCTTATATCTCTTATCGTTTCTGAATAGGTAATTTTTCTTTCATTTGGGCATAATTTTATCGGACTATCCATAGGAATTTTGCCCTCCATAAGATGCAACGTCTTTGTAATTTCTTGTATTGTTACTCCCATAATTTCTGATAATTCTTTTAATGTAGGCTCTCTTTGTAGGCTTTCAAATTTTTTTCTAATTTGCTTGATTTGTTTGTATTGGTCGTAATTTCTTCGTGGTATCCTGAAAGGTACATCATCTCTATTGTATCTAAATTCTTTTAGTATTTTACCCACTATGTTTGTCGTTGCATAAGTTGAAAATTTCACATTTAATGTTGGGTCATAATTTTGTATGGAATATAATAATCCTAGACTTCCAACTTGAATTGCATCATCGTAACTTATTGCTTTACCTTTGAATTTCTTTGCTTGCTTATATACAAGCCCTATATTATCCTCAACAATGCTTGTTACAGCCTCTCTATCCCCCTTTTGAGCCTTTTCAAACAATTCAACAATATTTTTATCGATAATCATATTTGTTCCCCCTCTACATCTTCTCTATGATTAATCCATGATATTTAATTTTGTTTGCTCCGTATCTCTTTTGATAATATTTATATGTATTTTGTACACTGTTGTAATTTAAATCGTATTCTTCACAAGCTTCCTTCATAGAAGAAAATATTCTCTCTTCTCCTGCATACTTGTTAATCACTCTAATTTGTCTTCTCTTGAA
>OBIN01000007.1_pt1 | contig 46020 bp, 75 predicted proteins | sample 1481581 | NCBI WGS metagenome assembly OBIN01 (sample SAMN02044685, study PRJEB22538) | human gut metagenome
TGATATATTCCCTTGTAATCGGGTATATCTTTCCAAATTTCTTGCATAAAAATAACACCTGTCCTTTCAGTGTGCGTGTCCTATTGATAAATGTACGGAAATCTCTAGGACATGAGACTTTCGGGAGCTACCCTATCCGTACAATTAAATTATAACACATTTTTCTAAATAAGTACATTATGATTTGGCCGAATCAATGTAAATATATTAAAAAGGAGTTTTTATTATGGATGGAAATTATAGCTTAGCAGATATTGCCGCTGCTACTGGAAACGGTAGAAATAATGACGGCATGTTTGGCGGAGATGGTAGCTGGTGGATTATCGTTTTATTCATTTTTGCTTTCTTCGGATGGGGAAACAACGGCTGGGGCAATAATGGCAACGGCGGCGGATATGCAGCCACGGCAGCTACTCAGGCAGACATTCAGAGAGGATTTGACAATTCCGCAGTAATCAGCAAACTTGACGGAATCAATAGCGGCCTGTGTGATGGCTTCTACGCCATGAATAACGGTATGCTTACCGGATTTAATGGAATCAACACCAACATCATGCAGACTGGCTTCGGTATCCAGCAGGCTATTAACGCTGACACTGTAGCGAATATGCAGAATACCAATGCACTCCAGGCGCAGCTTGCAAACTGCTGCTGCGAAACCAGAGAAGCAATCCAGGGCATAAACTACAACATGGCACAGAATACCTGCGCACTCCAGAACACCATGAACAACAACACTAGAGACATTATCGACAGCCAGAACGCCGGAACAAGGGCAATCCTTGATTACCTGTGCAACGAGAAGATATCCAATCTCCAGGCTGAAAATAACGACCTCAGACGTGCCGCTTCTCAGGATCGTCAGTCTGCATTGCTTACAACTGCAATGGCTTCACAGACACAGCAGCTCATTAATGCGATTAATCCAGCACCGATTCCGGCATATCAGGTTCCTAACCCGAACACATATTACGGATGCGGATGCAACACCGGATGTAATTGTTAACAACTTCATATCGAGAGTATCTTTCGATTGATTCGGATGTCGGCTTATGCCGTATTACACAGAGGGGCAGGCTGAGACCTGTCCTTTTGTGATATGAAAGGAGTATTTTTATGGCAGAATTTACAAATGTAGCTGCTCAGACTGTAGCAGCAAATGGAAACGTAGTATTTTCAAACACAGCAGTCAAAGGTTCTAACTGCATTCAACACAGGGAGGGAAGTGGAATCATTACGCTGAGAGGACTTACTAACCAGTGCAAGGCTAGATTTTTCGTGGACTTCTCTGGTAATATTGCAATTCCAACAGGTGGTACTGTCGGGGCTATCTCTCTGGCTATTGCAATATCTGGTGAGCCGGTTCTTTCTTCTCAGATGATTTCCACACCGGCAGCAGTAGACCAGTACAACAATGTGTCCTCTGGAATCTATATTGATGTACCTCGCGGATGTTGCGTTAATATCGCAGTAGAGAATACAAGCGATCAGGCTGTTTCTGTTGCGAACGCAAACATTGTTGTGACCAGAGAAGCATAGGAGGTGTGATTATGAGAGACATTAAAGACTTATGTGCAAGAATTGAAGACGAACTGTCCAAAATTGCTGACAGTGGGCTGACCACTGGAAATCTGGAAATGACATACAAGCTGATTGATATGTATAAAGATATCAAGAATACGCAGTACTGGGACAAGAAAGTGGAATATTACAATACTGTCCTTGATGAGATGCGTGGTGGCTACAATGACGATTACAGCGAACGTGGAAGAAAACGTGACAGTATGGGGAGATACAGCGCAAATGATGGCAGAATGATGCCGGATTACGACAGAGGTAGTTCTTATGCCAGACGTGGTGAGCATTATGTCAGAGGACATTACAGCCGTTCTGACGGACGAGATGCTTATGACGACTATATGACGCAGAAACAGAGCTATCGTTCCGGCAAATCCGAGGACTGCAAGAGAAAGATGCTTGCCGCTCTGGAAGAACATCTGGACGAACTCACAACAGAAATGAGCGATATGTCCAAGGATGCGGAGTGCCGGGAGGAACGTGATCTTGTTAAAAGATACGTGGAAAAGCTCAGGGATATGCTCTAATTGGCTAAAACATGTACCACAACTTTTTGAAGGTTCTGTGATACAATATATTCGTAGGGAAGATTTGTAAGCAGAAATGCTTGACATAGACATTTTTATTGCTTTCCTCCTTTCTTGGGTGCGTGTCCTTAATAGAAAATGCAGTGTTTATCCAACACAAGAAGCATGAGGTTGAAAAGCGGACGCAATTTCCGACACGTACCATTGCCGTTAGTGCATGGCGGCATACCTCCTTGTGAGAACGTATAACTGAACAGTGGAATCCAACCCGTGCAGAGGTGCGCGACCGTATAGGCGGCGTTGACGTAGCCCGAAACGTCTCGTGTTTAGGCATAGCACGTTAAATACCTTGCTAACCCGGGAATCCGGGTTAATGGGATATAGCTCAGTTGGTAGAGCATCTGACTGTTAATCAGAGTGTCACAGGTTCGATTCCTGTTATTCCAGTTACCCTGCCAGTGGTCTAACTGGCTTAATCCATTTACCTGCGGCGGCAGGTCAATAAACACGACCAGGAGGATATATATGCAGAAACTTATTGACACACTTAAATCATTTGGAATTGAAATCCCAGAGGACAAGCAGGCAGATGTGAAGAAAGCACTCTCTGAGCATTATAAAAATGCTAAAGAAGTAGCGAAAACCCTGTCAAAAGTCGAGGGTGAACGTGACAGCTGGAAAGAACGTGCTGAGACAGCAGAAGAAACCTTAAAAGGCTTTGACGGCATTGACCCGGCGAACATTCAGACAGAGCTTGCTGGATGGAAGAAAAAAGCCGAGGATGCAGAGAAAGAATTCAATGCAAAAATCTACGACCGTGATTTCTCAGATGCACTCAAAGCGGCGCTCGATGATGTTAAGTTTTCCAGTGAAGCGGCTAAGAGGTCTGTTATGGCAGACATTAAAGAAGCAGGTCTTAAGCTGAAAGACGGTAAAATCCTTGGACTGAATGATCTGATCGAACAGATGAAGCAGTCTGACGCATCCGCTTTCGTGGACGAATCTCAGCAACAGGCTCAGCAGAATCAGGCAAGGTTTACTACTCATGTTAGACAGCAGCAGACACCGGGAACCATGACAAAGAAAGATATCGAAGCAATTAAAGACCCGTCTGAGAGACAGGCTGCAATTGCTCAGAATATCCAGTTATTCCAGTGATTTTTTTTCACCGACTATACACCAGAGTATAGCCGCTAACCCAATACCTTAACAATTATGGGTAGAAAGGATTTTTTTATGCCAGCAAAAACAAATCTTATTATGACTAATGATATTCATGTCACAGCACGTGAGATTGACTTTGTTACCAGATTCGAAAGAAACTGGCAGCACTTACGTGATATTCTGGGTATCATGAGACCTATCAAAAAGCAGCCGGGTGCTGTACTCAAGTCCAAATACGCAGAGGGTACTTTACAGAGCGGAAAAGTTGGTGAGGGTGAGGAAATCCCTTACAGCAAATTCGTTGTAAAAGAAAAGGACTATGCGGAAATGACTATCGAGAAGTACGCAAAGGCTGTATCCATTGAAGCAATCAAGGATCACGGTTATGAGAACGCTGTTCAGATGACTGACGATGAGTTCCTTTTCCAGCTTCAGACTGACGTTACCGGCAGATTCTATGACTATCTGAAAACCGGTACACTTACTTCCACAGAAACAACATTCCAGATGGCCCTGGCGATGGCTAAAGGCCGTGTAGAGAACAAATTCAAGCAGATGCACAGAAATGTGACTGGCGTTGTTGGATTTGTGAATATTCTTGACGTATATGAATACCTCGGAGCAGCTGAGATCACTATTCAGAATCAGTTCGGCTTCCAGTACATGAAAGATTTTATGGGATTCAATACGATTTTCTTACTGTCCGACAGTGAAATCCCGAGAGGGCAGGTTATCGCTACCCCTGTCGAGAACATCGTACTTTACTATGTTGACCCGAACGAATCTGACTTTGCAAGAGCAGGACTTGTATACACCGTATCTGGCGAGACAAACCTGATCGGATTCCATACACAGGGCAACTACCACACAGCAGTTTCCGAGGCGTTTGCAGTTATGGGACTTACTCTTTTTGCGGAGTACATTGACGCAATCGCAGTAATCACCATTGATGAGACACCAACACTTGGTACTCTGACAGTAAATTCCGTGGCTGGAACAGCAAGCGGTGATACAAAAATTACCGTAAATCCGACTAAGGAAAATGCCAACAACGTATATAAATACAAAGTTGCAGCAGATGCAGTAACTGTTGGATATGGACAGAATCTCAGAAACTGGAGTACTTGGGATGGAAAAGCCGATATCACAGCAGCAACCGGACAGAAGATTACAGTGGTTGAGTGTGATGGAACATACAAAGCACTGAACGCCGGAAGTGCAAGCGTAACAGCAAAATGATGATCGATTAGGAGGTAGCTGGCATGGCTTATGCAGATTATGATTTTTACACAGAATCCTATTATGGCAATGTCGTGCCAAAAGCTGACTTTGATCGTCTGGCAGCCAGAGCCAGCGATTTTATTGATACATTGACATTTGATAATTTGGTGGACGGACTGCCAGCTGATAAGCGTTCACAGAAACGTATTAAAAAGGCGGTCTGTTCACTGGCTGAATTAATGTATCAGATTGAGCTTGCTGAGAAGAATGCTACCAATGCCGCTGTGAGCGGTACGTCAACTGCAATCGGGTCTGGTGGTAGCACGACAGGCATTGTAACATCTGTATCATCTGGCAGTGAATCCATCTCTTATGCAACGCCACAGCAGATCGGAGCAAGTGCAAAGGAATGGAGCGCAGTGTATGCCGCCGCTGGAGACGTACAGAAAACGAACGACTTACTCTTAAAGACGGCTTTGCCGCTTCTGATGGGAGTAAGGACGGATGATGGAATACCGATTCTTTATGCGGGGGTGTGAGTATGAAATGCAGACAGTGTGGAAAAGAACTTAAGCCACATTGGAGTACCGACATTTGCCTTGAATGTTCAAGGGAAAATATGAAAAAGATATTCAGAGAAAATCCCGAGGTAAAGCAGGCATTCCGTAAAACTATTGAAGAACTTAAAAAGCCTGAAAATGTTGAGAAAATGGCTAAAAATACAGCTAATTTTATGAATGCTATTCAGGCGTTAAGAGGTGATAAATAATGGACATTTCAACATTAGGTTCATGTATAGCAATCGTTATGATTTGCTACATCGTAGGAATGGGCTGTAAAGCATCAAAAAAAATCCCTGATGAATGGATTCCAGTAATCATGGCGGTTATTGGTGGAATTCTCGGAGCGGTCGGAATGGGAGTTATCCCGGATTTCCCGGCAACGGATTACATCACGGCAGTTGCGGTTGGTATGTTTAACGGATTGTCGGCAACCGGCGTGAATCAGGTTATTAAACAGACAGTGCAGAAATAATAATTAAGGAGAGGGTATCATGTATTCATCTAAAATTACACTTTTCAACTATTACGAAAGTGCCACGACAAGAGATGCGTACTGGTATCCTCATGTACTATCTGACGTTGACCTCATTACTGACAAGGGAGCAATCCTCAAAAAGTACGGACCAGACGCAACTGACAGCTCACAGTTACACATCCGTTATACTGTCCAGAACGGAGATATAACCATTACTGATAAAGGCGGTAAGATTCTTCCATGGCTGCCGCCTAAAGAGTGGAAACAGCAGATTAACAACGCTCTGGAAGATACTATCACATTCTCGGACGAATCATTCTTCTGGGAGGGTGAGTGGACTGGCGGAACGGTAACTGACAGTGATTATCGGAACGGATTCTATCAGCACATGAATGAGAACAAGGATAACGTATTCAAGATTACCAGTGTGGGCGGTCCGTATACACTGATTCCGCATTTTGAGATTCTGGGTAAGTAATATGAGCAAAATTCATCATTTTAAAGGATTCTCCGTAGTTGATGGAGACATGAAAATCAAGCTGAATATGGATAGATTTTCCAAACAGTATCAAGAAGCTCAGTATCTCCTTGATGGGATGGTTATGGACAGCATGATAGAGTTTATGCCAATGATTTCGGGAGATTTTATTGACCGAACAAGAGTCAAAAGTACATCGATGCAAGGAACTGGATTTGTGTGTGCTGCGGCTGCTCCTTATGGACGTTTTTTGTATGAGGGAAAAGGAATGGTTGATGAGTTGACCGGAAGTCCCTACGCAAGACGTGGAGCAAAGAAAGTTCTCGTCAGTCAGTTTTCTGGTCAGACAGCCGCAAAGGAGAATCTCGAATACACCAGACAGGCTCACCCACAGGCACAGGCTAAATGGTTCGATGCCGCTAAACGACAATATGACAGTACATGGATTCGTAAAGTAAAAGCACAGGCAGGAGGTGGCAGACATGGCAGATAAGCCTATCGGAGTAGATGCAACCGGATATGATATTCTGACAGATGCCATGAAAGCACTTCTGAACCAGTATCCAGGACTGTACGAAAATGAAACAATCAAATTTGAGGAACTCGGCAAAGAATCCGGAATTGCGTTCTCAGCGGATAACGGGGCGTTGGTCTATTCAGAAAAAGAGGATATTTGTGGAACAATGCACCAGGTATGCCAGTATCCATTCTATGTGGTATACCGAACAGCATCCGACAAGGAAAGACAGAAGCTATCTGTCCAGAAGTTCCTGGATAATCTCGGAAAATGGATATGTCGAGAACCAGTTATCATAAACGACTCTGAGACACGCTTAAATGCGTTTCCAGAGCTTTCACAGGGGCGAGTGATAAAACGTATCACACGTGACAACTCCTATGGTTTAGAACCGCAGGAGAGTGGCGTACAGGACTGGTTGTTACCATTGTCGGTGCGCTACGAAAATGCTTACGAAGTAATATAACAAGTAACAACCGGCTATCAATTGGAGATAGTCGCTAACCGACACAGCCTTTTAAAAGTTATAGGCAGAAAGGACATTTCTATGGCAGTTACAGGCAAGATTGACCGTAAATATATGGCTCATTACATCGACGCAGGTTCCCTTTGTGGGGGACTGACGCCGAAATATGAGCGTCTTGGAAAAGATCTGGAAGAGTATAACGTAGAACTTAATCCAGACACCGAAACATCTAAAAACATTCTCGGAGAATCCACATTCAAGCATAACGGCTACGAAGTTTCTTCCGATGCTGATCCGTTCTATGCAGACACCACCTCTGATCTGTTCACAGCATTACAGAAGATCGTAGATGGACGTCTCAAAGACGACAACCTCAAAACAAAAGCAGTTGAGGTTCATCTCTGGACAGAAGCTACGGCAGGCAAATATGAAGCATATCAGCAGGACTGCTACGTTGTGCCGACCTCCTACGGCGGTGATACATCCGGATATCAGATTCCGTTTACTGTGAACTACGTTGGTGAACGTGTAAAAGGAAAATTTGATATCAGTTCCGGTACATTTACAGCTGACAGTGAATAAGCACATATACAAGGAGGACACGCCAAATGGCAAAAGTAATTAATACCAAAATTGATGATGGAATTCTTATTTTCACATTCACGAATAACGAAGACGAAGTTTTTTCTTCTTTTAAATTGAATCCGACCGATATCAATGTAGCAGCACGTGCAGAAGAAACGGCAGAATACTTTGAACAGCTTAAAGATTCTATTCAGAAGGTCACTTCCGGTAAAGAAATGGCTGAACTGAACAAACAGATTGAAGACAAAATCAACTACCTGCTCGGATATGAAGCATCAAAAGACCTGTTCAAGGAGCCCATTACGGCAACTACTGTTTTCGGTAATGGTCAGGTATTCGCCTACATCGTACTTGACAAGATCGCAGAAGCAATCGCACCGGAAATCGAAAAGAGAAAAAAGAAAATGCAGACGGCAGTCAATAAGTACGTGGAGAAATATACAAAATGACCGCCTATGAGCTACCCACCTCACTGAACATAAGTGGGGTGGATTTTTCTATCAGAACGGATTTTCGAAAAATAATAGGCATATTAATCGCTCTTGGAAATCCGGATTTTAGCAATGAAGCGAAAGCAATAATTGCTGTTCAGATAATGTACGAAAAATGGTGGGAGATACCAGAAGAAAATTTAAGTGAAGCTCTCCAAAAAGCTTATGAGTTTATCGACTGCGGACAGTCAGACGATAATCCAAATAAACCAAAGCCCCGTTTGATGGACTGGGAGCAAGACGGAGATATGATCGTTCCGGCTGTAAACAAAGTTGCTGGTAAAGAAATCAGATCCATGCCATATATGCACTGGTGGACATTTTTCGGATATTTCATGGAATCCGGTGAATGTCTGTTCAACACTGTTGTTGGAATCCGCTCTAAAAAGGCAAAGGGTGAACGCCTGGATAAATGGGAGAAGAAATTCTATCAAGAAAATAAGAACATTATTGATATAAAAACACGTCTCAGCGACGAAGAGCAAGCGTACAAGGATGCGCTGAATGAGATGTTGAACCTCAAATAGTTAGGAGGTGGACACATGGCTGCTGATGGCTCAGTCATTATTGATACCAGAATGGATACAACCGGTGTCCAAAATGGCGTATCAGCTATAAAACAGTCATTTAACGGCCTTGGAAGTGCTGTAAAAAAAATCGGTCTGCTGATTGGCGGAGCGTTTGCAGTTGGCAAGTTAGTGCAGTTCGGAAAAGAGTGCGTGGAACTTGGCTCTGACCTCACAGAAGTGCAAAACGTGGTTGATGTTACATTTACCACCATGTCCGACAAAGTAAATGAATTTGCAAAGAACGCTATGACCTCAGCCGGACTGTCAGAAACAATGGCAAAAAGATATGTCGGTACGTTCGGAGCAATGTCTAAGTCGTTCGGATTCTCAGAAGCACAGGCTTACGACATGTCAACGGCTCTAACACAGTTGACTGGTGACGTAGCATCATTCTATAACATCAGTCAGGACTTGGCTTATATTAAGCTGAAATCAGTGTTTACGGGCGAAACGGAAACACTCAAGGACCTCGGCGTGGTAATGACCCAGTCGGCACTTGACCAATATGCACTTGCAAATGGCTACGGCAAGACCACATCTGCAATGACTGAACAGGAGAAAGTTGCTCTCCGCTTTGCTTTTGTGCAGGAACAGTTATCAGCCGCATCTGGTGACTTCATTCGTACTTCTGACAGCTGGGCGAACCAGGTGCGAGTGATGCAGTTGCAGTTGCAGTCCCTCAAGGCAACAGTCGGACAAGGGCTGATTAATATTTTTACACCTGTTCTGAAAGTAATCAATATTCTTCTCGGCAAACTGGCGACTCTGGCAAACGCATTTAAGTCATTCACGGAGCTTATTACTGGCAAGAAATCTTCCGGTCAAACGAGCGGAAGTGGAGCGGGTCTTGCCGGAACAGACGCGATCGCAGATACAGCGGACCAGTATGGACAGGCGGCAGATAATGCAGAGAAACTGGCAGATGCCACGAACGACAATGCAAAAGCAACAAAAAAAGCGAATAAGGAAACCAAAAACTATCTTTCGTCACTTGATGAAGTTCACAAAGTCACATCTACTGGCAGCAATTCATCTTCCACACCATCTTCATCTGGTGGAAGTGGTGGAGCAGGTAACAGTGGCCTTCCGAGTTCAGTTGGTAATGTGGACTACGGCAATCTCGCAGAAGGCGAAACCGCACTTGACAAGATTAGCGATTCCGCAAAGAAACTTGCTGACCTGCTCAAGAAACTCTGGAAACCATTCCAGGACGCATGGAAAAAAGAGGGTAAGAATACCATTAATGCAGCAAAAGTCGCACTTGATGGACTCAAAAAGCTCGCTGTAAGTGTAGGTAAAAGCCTTGTAGAGGTCTGGACAAATGGCACAGGCACAACGATGCTTACGACCATGCTGAGGATTGCTCAGAACGTGCTTAAAACTATCGGGAATATTGCATCCGGTTTTGCGGATGCGTGGAATAAGAACAATGTTGGAACGCAGATCATACAGAACATTGCAGACGCCCTTGTGGTGGTTATGCAGTTTGTTGAAAAAATCGCAGAGGATACAGCAACATGGGCGGCGAACTTGAACTTTTATCCGTTACTAGAATCCATCAGTAACCTGACCAGTACCTTTGCGCCAATTCTGGAATCTATCGGAAATGTTCTTGAATGGATTTATAACAATATTGTTCTCCCAATGCTGAAATGGCTGATTGAAACAGGAATTCCGACAGTGATTAACCTAGTGTCTGATTTGGCTGGATTCTTTGCAGATCATCAATCAATCATTGAAGCATTTGGCGCAGCTCTGATCGGAGCATTTGCGGCAGCGAAGATTGCAGGCTTAGCTTCGAGAATCGCAGGAAGTATAACGACAGTAGCAAGTTTCATTAAGGGTCTTATTGCACTCATGACCGGCTCTGGCGGCATTATTGGTGGAATCAAAGCCATTGCAACGGCTATCGGACCGGGTGGAATTTTTATAGCGGCAGTAACAGCTTGCATTGCAATTGGCGTATTACTGTATAAAAACTGGGACAAGATTAAAGAAGTTGCGGGGGAAGTATGGGATTGGATTAAAAATAAAACATCAACATTTGTCAACGCTATAAGCTCTAGTCTTAAGAATCTCGCATCTAAAATTGTGACGATTTGGGATAATGTCAAATCCAGCGCATATCAAAAATGGACTGCAATTTGGTCAACAGTAGGAAATCTTGTTGAAAAAATTAAAGATGGAATTGTAAAAAAATTTACAGCTGCAAAAGACAAAGTTGTCGATATTTTTGGAAGTATAAAAGCCTCTATAACGAATGTATTAAACAAGGTAATTGGTATCGTAAACCGTGCGATCGGAACTGTAAACTCAGCTATTGGCGGCATCGAATCCGCGTTTTCTTTCGGACCGTGGGAAGTGCCTACTCCATTTGGTAAGAAAACAATAGGATTCAGTGCTACATTTCCGCGAGTTCCAACTATTCCATATCTTGCAAAAGGTGCTGTTATTCCTCCAAGATCAGAATTTCTCGCTGTGTTAGGAGATCAGAAGCAAGGAAACAACATCGAGACACCGGAAGCACTGCTCAGAAAGATTTTCCGGGAAGAAACTGCAGGACGGCAGACAGGTGGCGGCGATTATCGTTTTATTGCTCAGATTAATCGCAGAACAATCTTTGATGAAATTATTGATGAAGCAAAATTAAGACGCAGCACAAGTGGAAGAAATCCGTTTGAACTGGCATAGGAGGTGGAAGAATGGCAACTATCCCAAAAAGTATAACAGAGCGATACAAGATGAATGGGGCTTCCATCTATCAGCCAGATAAAGATATGGGTTACAACCTTGAAACAACTTATTCAGAAGGTAGTAACCGTACGCAGTTTGGAAAAGCATTACTGACTCCACTATTTACAGTTGAACAATATAGCTATGAAGCATCAAACGTTCCAGTTGTAGAAGCAAACAAAATTCTCAAAATTATCGCAAAAGGAAAAACTTTCAATTTGTATCATTGGTCACTTTATCACATGGCATGGAGAACCGACCCATTTTATGTTGGAAAAGCAAGCCTAACTATTGGAGAAATATCTCCAGACTTAAAATTTGTATCAAAAATATCTTTTAACATGCAGGGGGTGAATCCACTTGATTAATGTATCTGATACATTTAAGCAGAAATTAGCAGATGGCGAACCTGTCTGGGAGGTGGTGGATATCACCTTTCCTGATGGGAGAACCAAAACCGTACAGAACGAGATTATGAGCAGCAACAACTCATTTTCTGATTGTGCAGAAAGTAGCAGCTTTCCGATTGGCTGCGTTGTTTGTAAATCCATGACATTGGAGTTGGACAACACTTCTGATCAGTGGAAAAACTATAATTTCTACATGGCAAAAGTTCATGCGTATCTTAAAATGCAGACCTCCGTAGCAAGTCTGGCTGCAACAGATAAATTGCTGGATGAAAACTATGACCCAATTCTTGACCAGAGTGGCGGTGCGATTCTGGCAACAAAAGCAGCAACAGAGGACAGAATCGAAACCATTGATAAAGGCGTTTATACAATTACGACACCAGAACAATATGGCGAAATCCTTAGTTTTACCGCTTTGGACGATATGTATAAAACGAACGCAACTTATATATCTCATCTGGTTCTGCCACAGTCAATAGAGACTCTTGTTAGAGATGCGTGTGAGACTCTTGGTATTCCGTCAGAAGTCTCCATGGCTCATGGAAATCTGATCGTGTCAGAGATTCCGGAAAACATGACGTTTCGTCAGTTGTTCGGATGGGCAGCAATGCTTGAGACTGCGAACGCTCGCCTGGACAGCAGAGGATACTTGCGATTTATCAGATGGGATTTTTCCAATACACAAGAAGATTACAACGCAGTAGTGGACGCTGATGGAAATGTAACATTTAAAGGCGGCGCAAGTATTGACTCAGAAAGTTTTATCAGTCCGACAGGGAACTGGACAATTGATAGTGATGGATTCTTGACATTGATCGAATCAGCAGCTGACACATCCGAAAAGCTCAAAGACTTTTTTGAGAGTCCGACTGTATCCAGTGATGATATTGTGATTACCGGAATCAAACTCAAAAATAAAGAAAATAAAGCCATGTACGGAAGTGCAGGATATGTTCTTGAATTGGAGAATGATCTTGTAAACGATGTCGATTTGGACACTGTGGCTGCTCAAATCGGTGATTCCATAATTGGAGCTAAATTCCGTAACATGTCGGGAGAACTTGCATATAATCCACTCATTGAGTTTGGAGATATGGCATATACTTACGACCGCAAGTGGAATAGGTATATCACTCCACTGACAGACGTTTCCTGTTTCGTTAATGGAAAGACCACTGTAAAAACTCAAGCCGATGATCCGATCAGAGGAATGAGCAAGTTCCAGTCAGAATCCACTAAGGCAATCGTAGAGGCAAGGCGTCTTGTAAAAAAAGAAAAAACGGCCAGAGAAAAAGCAGTAGAGAAATTAGAAGAAACCTTAAAAAATTCTTCTGGATTATATGAAACATCAGTCACACAGGAAGATGGCAGTACTATCACATATCTGCATGACAAGCCTACACTCGCAGAATCAAAAAATGTAATTAAATTCACAGCAGAAGCCATTGGCGTATCCAATGATGGTGGTAAAACATATCCTTACGGTTTTTTTCTGACAGGCGATTTGATAGCAAAAATTCTGTACGCACATGGTATCAATGCTGATTATATTGACACAGGCGCACTGACTGTCAGAGATAGCGATGGAAACATAATCTTCCAGGTTGATATGGACACCAAAAAAGTAATCATCAGTGGTGATAATGTTGTAATTGGTGGTAGTTCTTTGCCGGATAAACTGACAAAAATGGACAACAATATTGCATCTGCCAAGAATATGACATTCCAGCTGTCGAACGATATGCAGACGATCACATCTGACGCAGACGGAAACATTCCGGTATTTCCAACAGTGACAACTACAGCGAAAGTTATGTACGGCTCGTCAGATATCACAAATGATTGTAGCTATACCATTACAAAATCAGACAGTGTAACCGGCTCTTGGGATGTAGATACGCATACTTACACTGTCACAGGCTTGAGTGCAGACAATGGATGGATAGACATCAGAGCAACATATCTCAGTAATCTGGCAGTAACAAAAAGATTCACGATTTCTAAGCAGAAAAAGGGCGAAGATGGAAAAGATGGTGAATCTGGTAGAACATACATGGTTGAGCCATCATGTAACGTCTTGAAACGTGGCTCTGACAAGACAATTAGTCCAAACTTTATAACATTTAAAGCGTATTATCGTGACGGAAAATCAGCTACTAGAGTGCCTTATAAAGGCAGATTCGTTGTTGAAGAGACTGCTGACGGAAACACTTGGAATACCATTTATACTAGTTCAATCGATGAGGATACCGTGACACACTATTTGTATTCTATTTTGACAAATGGATCTGGTCAGACAGTAGCAAGTTCTAATGGTTCAACTGTCGGTATTCCGAGAGATGTGACAAATGTTAGATGTAAATTATATGCGTCCGGTGGAACTACAACATTGATGGATATGCAGAGTGTTGCGGTAGTGATTGATGTGGACAATCTGACACAATCGCAAATCGTAGAAATACTATCAAATGATGGTGCATGGAAAGGCCTGTACTACAAGAATGGTAAACTGTATATCAGCTTCAGTGCAGCGCTTGGCGGTGAATTGACATTGGGCGGTGTAAATAATGGCAATGGAAAATTAGTTATTAGAGATTCAGCCGGTAATCAAGTTGGATATATTGACAACACAGGAGTGAATTTTACAAAAGGAACGTTTTCCGGCAGTTTGAATTCAGCAAAAGGAACTTTTACTGGTGAATTAAGTGCTAACACTGGAAATATTGCCGGGTGGGTTCTAGATAGTGAGACAGGACAATTAAAGTCTCCTAACGGCATTATAATACTGGACGCAGAAAATGAAGAAATAAGCATTAATGGGGTCACCTTGAGTGCTTATGGAAATGGTCTTGTTGCCGATGGGGGCTTTAACATAATTTGCGGAACAGAACCTTTTTCCGATGGAACGGATAAATTTCAGATTTTCAATTTAGACACACTTTCATCTGGAAATTATTTAAGGATTTACAACAATCTAGTATACATGAGTTCATCTTCCTCCAAACGCTACAAAATCCTCGGAGCTTCGTTGCCAGAAGAATTTATTGAGAATCTGTACAACATCGAACCGATAATGGCACGGTATAAAGAAGGCTACCTTGCAAAAGGAGATGAACGCGCAGACGCAGAATTTCCAATGTTCATAGCAGAAGATGTGGATATGTATTTTCCTCTGGCAGTTGACCACATAGACGGCAAAGCTGAGAACTGGAACGAACGTATCATGATACCGGCAATGTTCGCGATGATAAAAGCACAGAAAAAGAAAATTGACCAACAAGAGAAACTTATTAATAAACTTTGCGAAAAGTTAAATATAGAATGAATTATGAAATGGAGGTACATAAATGTCAGTAAAACAAGTACAAGCCATTGTAAATGGACAGACTTACACCCTTACTTTTAACAGTAATACGGGCAAATATGAAGCTACAGTAACAGCTCCAAATAAGTCCAGTTACAGCCAGAGCGGACATTATTACGGAATAACAATCAAGGCAACGGACGACGCTGGAAACGTGACCACCAAAGATGCGACAGATTCCGCAATCGGTAGTTCGCTGAGATTAACCGTTAAAGAAAAGGTTGCACCGGTAATCACGGTCACCAATCCAACTGCATCCGCAACACTTACCAATAACAAACCGACTATCACATGGAGCGTCACAGATGATGATTCTGGTGTTAATCCGTCTACTATCGGTATCACAATCGATTCCGGAAGTAAGATTACTGACGGCATTACAAAGACTGCTGTAACCGGTGGTTACAATTGTTCGTACACACCGGCAACAGCGCTTACCGACGGTTCTCATACCATTAGGTTTGACGCATCCGACTACGATGGAAATGCTGCTTCTCAGAAATCTGTAACGTTCAAGATTGACACCGTTCCACCGACACTGAGCGTAACCTCTCCGTCTGATGGATACGTTACCAACAAGAGCACGATCACTGTATCTGGTACAACCAATGATGCAACCTCATCTCCTGTTACGGTAACGGTCAACGGTGCATCTGTAACGGTTGGTAGCAACGGAGCATTCAGCACTACGGTTACATTGTCCGCAGGAACAAATACAATTAATATCGTTGCGAAAGACAGTGCCGGTAAGACAACAACCATTACCAGAACTGTCAAGTATGACCCGAACCCGCCGAAGATCACAGCCGCAAGTGTAACGCCTAATCCGGTCGATGCAGGCAAGACTTACGTGATCTCCGTAACAGTTACTGATGACTGATGATTACAAGAGTATATGGCTCGTGTAATGAGTTCACTATTGAGTTCCAGAGACGAGAGGGATCGGATCTCGAAATCTGGGACGCAATAGTCCCTGCCAATAGAGATGGACAGTATGTCATAGAAATCTATGCAGAAAGTAGTGGTGGCTTGACAGCTTATACCGCCACTGTACTGTTTCTGATATCAGGGCACGAGATTGCTGGAAAGCTCGTTCCGAGAGGATATACGGCAGAATCAGAGAACATCGAGTACAGCTCATTGCTGAATCTGAGCCAGCTGACGGCAGAGCTTGTAAAGCAATGTTTCAGCGGACATAAAACATGCTGAAAGGAGAGAGGACATGGCAATTAGATACGTAGATAGCAATACAATAATGGATTTTGGAGAAAAAATCCGATTTAAAAGTAAAGTAGAGCCGGTATGCGGTGTAGACATCCCTTTTTCCATCATTTCAGCGGATTACGAATTGATTTTCGTTGATACAGATGCTGAAACAGAGACTGTAGAAGATCAAGGAAACTGCAATATCAACGAGCATACGCTAGATGCGTTAATTGAGCCACAAAAAACAGGAATCTATTGTCTGAGATTCATATATAAAATTGCAGATGAAACGTGGGTAGATAATTATAAAATCAAAGTGAAAGGGTGATATGCATGGCAGATGCAAACATTTATATAGCCGGTGCAAGCATAAGCCCTACATCAGTTCAGACAGGGGCGAAATATGCGATTGCTGTTGATGTTCGGAACGTCCAGTATGTATTAGGCACAAGTGATGGCTCAGCACTTGCCACTTCTGGTGGTTCGATGCTGAGAGTGAAAGAATAGAGGTGATTATATGGCAGAATCATTAAAAACAATATTAATGTCGGCACTAACCGCAAAGGCAACACCGGCAGAGACCGATACCATGATTGTCGGTGAAGGAAATGTATTAAAGAAAATAACGTTTTCACAACTGTTCACTTATTTGAAAGATAAATTGGGAATCAATACACTAAACACGAAGATAACTTTTGTAAATCAAGTTTATAAAGGTACTGGAGCAGAATATATCTATATTAATCCACCAGATACTAACAATGATTATTACTTAATAGGAGCTACTAATGCGGACTGGAACGCTTGCCCAGTTAGTATAGTTGCTGTAAGTCGGCAAAATTCTACTCATATAGTGCATTTTACGGGCAACATTGAAAAGGGTAAATCTGTTCGAATACTCAGTATGTGGACACAAGTCAAATATTTTACTTTTAAATCATAATATAATTTATGCTCGTATAAACATTAAATCTGCTATATAATTACCTGCTAATACAAACCCACAACAAACAATATCATAGCCATTTGATGAAACACTTACTGCACCAATAAGAGCTTTGTTATCTCCCGAACCAATAACACCAATATTTTGATTACTTGTTGATACTTTTACTGGTAAGGTCAGAAGAACTGTCCCATTTTGTATACCAGAATCACTAAATGCATTATTAAATCCAATATGGAGATATAAAAAGCTATCGTTATATATACAATATGTTTGTCCAGTTCGTAAATATCCACTAGCGCCATATATTTTTAATGTAACGTTTTTATTATTTATCTTCGTGTTTAACATCTGTACCCATGCTTTATAATTGAGGTACGGGAGGTGCTGATAATGGAGACAAGGCAAATGATCATACAATCAGTAATGCAAGTATTAAAGAGCAAAGTGGATCAGGAGATACTGGATATAGTGCAAGATGCGCTTACGATCGAACTGAATCGTTATGAAGTCCAGGAACGAACAACAGAATTATCTGTCGTAGATAATAGCGCAGTAGGAATGTTACGCAGGTATATTGCCACCAAAAAAATCGAAGGCAAAGCAGAGTCTACACTGAAAAGATACTGGGAACAGAACCTGCAGTTAATACAATTTCTCGGCAAGGATCTGAACAAAATTACTACAGATGATTTAAGACTGTTCATGGCATGCCGACGGCAGCAGAATAAGGTAAGTAATAGAACTTTAGATGGGATGAGGAATAAAAAAGGCTCAGATCGAGCAGATTGTGAACCAGATAAGCGAGAGAGCAAATCTTGTAAGACAGCTGTATCCTCATCTTATCCGGCATACCACAGCCACAATGTCTCTTGAGCGTGGTATGGATGTTACAGAATTACAAAAGATGTTAGGACATGAAAAATTAGACACAACTATGATTTATGCGAAGGTATCACAAGAATCATTGAAATACAGTCACCACAGATACGTGGTGTGAAAGGAGAAAATATGGAAATTAAAGGTATTGACGTATCATCGTGGCAAGGGAAGATCGATTGGAATAAGGTTGCAAATTACGGAATGGATTTTGCAATCTTGAGAATTACAGAAGCCGGAAATGTTATTGATGGACAGTTCGAGAACAACTTTGCCGGATGCAATAAATATAAAATTCCGGTGGGAGTGTATAAGTACTCCTATGCCATGACAATTGCAGAAATCCAGTCAGAAGCAAGGAAAGTTGTTTCGGTGCTTAATGGACGGAAAATTCAATTTCCAGTATTTCTGGATTTGGAACACAATAATCAGCGTACACTTGGCTCTGAAAGCATTCACAAGATGGCTGATGTGTTCCGTGAAATCGTGGAATCCGCAGGATATAAGTTCGGAATTTACTGCAACGTTGATTGGTACAATACCGTGATTTGCAGTCACCTCAAAAAGCATGATTTCTGGATTGCCAGATATCCGGCAAATGATAAGGGGACAGTAGTTGAGAGATTACGTCCAAGTTGGGGCGTTGGCTGGCAGTACAGCTCAAAAGCAACGATTCCAGGAATTAATGCCAAAGTTGATAGAAATGTATTTTATAAAGATTATACAGAAGCAAAGGAGAGTGGAACAATGGCAAAGACAAAAGAACAGATTATCCAGAATGTGAGAAACGATGCAGTAAGCTTTGCAGTGAATATTGCGAATGATAACAGTCATGGATACAGTCAGAGAATTAGGAGTTTATACGAAATTAACATTCCGAAATCTTTCGACTGTAGCTCATTGGCGCTTACTGCTTATTACTATGCGTTCCTCAAAAATGGGCTTACCAAACAGGCACGTTATCTCAAAGAGAATTGCTCTTATACTGGCAATATGCTCAAGATGCTGAATGCCGGATTTGAGGTTGTTGCTAGGAATCAGACAGCGCATGCGCAGATGATCAAAGGCGATCTGGAACTGGCGGACAATAATTCGAATGGATCCAATAGTCATGTAGCGATGGCGATTGATAAAAATAATATCGTACACGCCAGATCATCCGAGGGAACCGCCGATACAAAGGACAACTCCGGAAATGAAATCCGTACACAGCCCTGGTACCTGTATAGTCACGGATGGACGCATCGTCTTAGATTTACTGGAAAAGGGATTGATTTTAGTGGACTTACCAATACTACTGGAAGTAAGCCTACCGCAAAACCATCAACTAGCACAAAACCATCAACGACCACATCGAAAGGAGCCGGTTATATGTTTGAGCCAAAATTAGTAAAACTTGGAAGCGAAGGAACTTCTGTCCTGTTACTGCAGGAGATTTTAATTGCCAGAGGATTCAAAGGAAAGAATGGAAAAGCCCTGAGCTTATCCAGAAAGGCAGATGCAAATACCATTTACGCATTAAAACAGTATCAGAAATCCAGAAATGGAGTACTGGTGGTAGATGGAGAGTGTGGCGAGAACACCTGGAAAGATTTGATTGCAATCTAAAAAGCATAAAACTTAAGCCCCTTGGAGGTTACTCCTTGGGGCTGTTTTTTACATATTGTATCAAATTCGTGTTGCATTTCGTGTTGCATAGTTCTTCTTTTTTATGCCAAAACTGGCAAAATAACATATTTTATGAGCTAATTTGAAATTGCCGAAACCATTGAAAACACTACGTTCTTTGCGAGAACCAGTGAATACAAGATTTTCATAAAAATGCGGATGACAGGACTTGAACCTGCAAGAAAAAGCCTAACATTCCCTATTTTACAGCATTTGTTTATTTCGTGTTGCATTTCGTGTTGCATAGCTTTGAAAAATAATCATTCCCAATTTCATTCATCTCTTTTTCTCGATCAACCAGAACGTGCCGATATACATTTTTTAATGTGGTATCATCCTCCCAACCGCCACGTTGCATAATATATACATCTGGAATTCCAAGAGTATGCAACTCAGATGCGCAATAATGACGCAAATCATGGAATCGAAAATGATGGATCTGATTGTCATCTAACAGATCTGAAAATCTGTCGGATATTTGCGATGGGTTCAAATTTGTTATTTTCCCATGTATTCCTTTTAATTTATCTGCAACAAAACCTGGATATGAAATGAATCTGTCACCAGCAAAAGATTTTGGTCTTTTGATAACCCAACCATGAGAATCATTCATAACCATAGCATATTCGACATGTACTATGTTCTGCTTGATATGATCAGAATTAAGCGCACAGATTTCTGACCGCCTCATCGGACCGAACGCTGCCAGAAGAACAGGTATCTCTAATTCACTACCTACAGTACATTCAATTACCTTTTTGACTTCGGCAGATGTAGGTACATAGATTTTCGGTCTTACCTTTTTAGGTAAGGAAGTTCTTAAGATGAAATCCGAACGATAAGTCTTCAAGACAGTAGAAAGAAAGCCATGCATATTGTACACAGTTTTTGGCGAATGAGTAAGTGCTTCACGATTCATTTCAGCTTGAACATCCTCTTGAGTGATTTCCATTATATTTAATGACATAAGTTTAGCCATGTCTCTTTTGACAGATCGCTTATATTCTCTAATAGTTCCAGGGGATAAAACACCTGTTCTGCTTTCTATGTATTTATTACATGCCTCTTTTAATGTCATATCTTCTGGTGGAACATATCGCGCAGTCAATACTTCACTTTCTTTTTTTGCTGCCCATTCGGCAGCCATTTGCTCACAGATTCGCTTCCCTTTTTTGCTAGGATCTGAACATGTAAAAGATTTATAAACCCTTTTCTTTTTGATAGTCCCGTCTGATAACGGGATTTCTTCGATGTGACTGAATACCTGACATCTCCATGAGCCAGATGGCAGTTTTTTTGCAGTTGCCATTTCTTTTCCTCCTTATTAACCGAACAAACTTTCTGACTTGTCCGAACACACCGAAGATGATACAATATGACTTGTCAGGCGATACGTTTCACTTCGTTATGCTTTGCGGAACGTAAAAATATTTTTCTTTTTTTTAAAAACCGGTCCTCGTTGGTAGCGAGAGCCGGTCTTTTTTAGCATTTATTCTATTTCGTCAATATCAAGAGAATATCCAAGCACTTCTCCGACATCCGTACATTTTCCTTTCAATGTAACAGTGTCACCTTTTGACATAGATGCTATTTTAGCTTTCTGGTCGTCGTTTTTGATGTAACACTGAACTCCAATAATCTCAAAATCTCCATCAGCCATGAGATCAATATATTTTCCGGCTGCATCAATGTTTGTGAGCTTTCCGGTAATCTCAAGGTATTTACCTTTATATTTGTCAGACGCTCCCATAGCGTTATTATTAAGGGCATCCATCATGTCATTTACAGATGCAGATATATATTCGATTGACTCAGATTCCTGTTTCTGACTGTCTGAAGCAGTTGCTTCTGTTTGTTTTGTCGTACTATCAGCGGATTTGTCTTCGCCTGTGACAGCACCGATAACCACTCCTATGATAAGTATTAATACAACCCATTTTAATATTCCGCTTTTTTGTTTCTTTCTACAATGTGGACATATTTTTGCATCTTTTGGAATGTCCATCTTGCAATGTTTGCACTTCTTGGTTTTTTCTTCGCTCATGCTTTATCTCCCTCCAATGACGTAGTTTTCATATTTTTCTCTTATTTTTGCAAATTCTCTTTGCCTGATCGGGACGATCGCGCCAGATACCATCGTAAAAAAATGGCTTACTTCGCTTACCTCGTCCATATTAACTATATAGCTCTGGTGGCAGCGCAAAAATCTTCCGTCAAGACTCTTTTCGATATCATTGAGCTTTCCTCGTTCCTTGTGCGATATTCCGCACGTGCAATGGATCATTATGTATTTGTTCTGGCTTTCGATGTATTCAATACGCCGGAATTCAGCTCTGTGAAAGTAATCCTTGTTCTTGATGGTAAGCGTTTTTTCACGGATATTTTCAAGAGTCTGCTCAACAACTGAATACATTCTTCCATGCTCAGATCCTTTAATGATATAATGAACCGGTAGCACATCAAGTGCATCAAATACATATTCTTTGTGTTTTGTCCAAAAAGTGATATTTCCATAGTATCCGATTTTTCTTAATCTTTTGGCAATCTCTATGCCATTTTCTCCGTTGATGGAGACATCAAGAATTATAATGTCATACCATTCACCATCTGAAACATCGTCGATCAAAGGCTTTCCGCTGGTGTAGGTGGTTAATGTATATCCGCCATCACCATGCTCTTTTAGATATCGGTCAATGCTATTTTTGAAAATCTCAATTCGTAAATTATCATCGTCACAAATCGCAATTTTCATTCAAATCATTCCCTTATGGGCGTTGTTTTCGCCATTTGCAAAAAAAAGTGTTTAAATATGCTATTTTTATTATAGCATCGTTAAATTTGGTTGTAAATAGAAGTTTTTAGGTGATTTGTGAAATGAAAATAATCAAAAATATACTAATTATAATAGGAGCTGTGCTTTTGCTTAATTACATTGTTTATTTACCAATGTGCGTAGACGATTATATCCGCGAAGAGTCAGAAGTGTATTCTGTCCAAAATGCGTACAGATCTTCTACCCTACATAAGAATAGCGCCCATGAAATAAAGCAGAGCATGCCGCCGTTTTTATTCGCCCTGCCACTAAACAGAAAAGACTATATCTTTGATGTTACGAATAATTTCTATGCAATCATAAACATATCGGTGTATATCTGGCAGTTTCCAAAGGCAAACATTAGTGGTATAATAGTAAAAACGAACTAATGTTCGGTTCTATTTCCCACAAAACGCACATATACTGTAATGTAGGTGGTAATTGCAATAGGGAGGGTTATTTATGGATTATAAGAAGGAAATTATTGAACTAATAGATAAAATAAATGACGACAGTCTGCTTGAATTCTTCTATAGATTCATTGCCAGAGTATTAAAAAACCGGGGAGATTAATCCCCGGCTTTATTTTTGGAATAGAGAGCATCTACGTAGCCATAAACTAACTGTTGATCGTCTTTTGGAAGATTAGTGAGTTTTTCAATACAGGACAGTAGCTGCGGATTTCCTGAGATATCTGCGACTAATTCTGCATTGTCTGGCTTATGTTCCGTCCATCCCATTAAGTAAGCAGGCGATACGCCTAATGCCTTAGCATAGTCACGCACTTTCTTTATAGAAAGCTCTCTTGAATTTTCAACCTTATTCACAGAAGACCTTGACTTGTATCCAAGTTTCAATGCCAGTTCTTCTTGCGTCATGTCTAAATTTTCACGGCACTTTCTAATTCTTTCTCCTATGTCCATGGAGTGTACCTCCTTTCTGCTTACAATGAGAGTATAACATGTGTTGAAAAATATTTCAACATTTTTTGAAAATATTGTTGACAAAAATATCAACACGAGTTATAGTGTTAAATGTAGACAGAAACATCAACAAAAAGAAAGGAGGAACAGAAATGGTTGATACTCCATTACTCGAACAGAGAATTAAAGACTCCGGAAAGAAATATGGATATTTGGCTGAGAAATTAGGGATTTCAAGGCAGTATTTCAGAATGAAATGTAAGAACAAGGCAGACTTCACAAACAGGGAAACAGATATTCTTTGTAGTGAACTTGGAATCGCATCGCTTACTGAGAAAGAAAAAATTTTCTTTAAAAAGTAGACAAAACTATCTACAAAGTTCTTAACTTGGAGGTGAAAACAAATGTTCCGCAGAACACCGTCAAAATATGACAACATGACAAAATGGGAAATTCTGGATTCCATAAACAGTGACCCTCATTATTCACATGGGAAAATGGCTAGGCAAGCACACAGAGCGTTGCGAAAGTATGGTGACGGATTACCAATCATTTACAGATATCCGAATTTCCCCTATTTGTTATCTGCATTTGCTGGAGGATTCTCAGCTGTGACCGTATTCATTTTGTTTTTGTCAATGTAAACATTGATTACCTGTCCAGATTTGTACAGTGCAAATAAGCTGATTACGATGGCAACAATGGACAGGACAACAGGGATATACCACCGTCTGCGGTCTCTTACATAAGAATCATAAAAAGCTTTTCCGGCTGACTGAATACAGACAATGGTTGGTGTGATTCTTGAATCGGTATCTTCTTTACTGTATTTAATGAATCCGCGTTTCCCAAGATATTCTATTTCTCCTTTTTCTGAATTGGAAAAATCAGACAACGGTATATCAGTTTTATAAAGACGTTTTAACAATTTGATTTGTGAACCAGAAATTTCCATAACATCTCTCCTTTCACAGGAGAGTATATCACAAAATTCAAAAGACGAAACAAAGAAACTGTGCATTCACAGTAATTAAAGAGGAGGAAGAAAATGAAGAAATTTGAATTAACATCAGAAACCAAAATTAACATTTTCGGAAAGAAACTTTTCCGAATCAAAGCACTCATTTCATTTGCGGATGTAGAAGCCGGAGAAACTGGCGGATGGGTAGAAAAAGAAGGAAATGTAAACCAGTCCGGCGATGCATGGGTGTCCGGCAATGCAGAGGTGTCCGGCAATGCAAAGGTGTACGGCAATGCAAAGGTGTACGGCAATGCAAAGGTGTACGGCAATGCAAAGGTGTCCGTCAATGCAAAGGTGTACGGCAATGCAAAGGTGTCCGGCGATGCAAAGGTGTACGGCAATGCAGAGGTGTCCGGCGATGCATGGGTGTCCGACAATGCAGAGGTGTCCGGCGATGCATGGGTGTACGGCAATGCAAAGGTGTACGGCAATGCAGAGGTGTACGGCAATGCAGATTACACAACTATTCATGGATTTGGTACTCAATTCCGTACCACTACGTTTTTTAGATGCAAAGATAAAAAGGTCAGAGTTGCATGCGGATGCTTCTTTGGGACTATTCCGGAATTCCGTGAACAGGTTAAAAATACAAGAAAAGGGAAAATTGCAGAAGAGTATCTGATGATTGCTGACCTTATGGAAAATCATTTTGAAAAATAAAGTGCTCCGAAGGAGAGCTGAAACCTCTCGCCTCGGAGCTGTAAACCACTAACCACACTAGCGGATTACAGGATAATCATATCATTTCTTCCTGTATTTCGCAAGAGAACAGGAGGATTTTTATGAAGAAAACCGAGGATAAAAAAGTGACAAATTTTGAAGAGTTCGAAACTTTCTATGCAGTTGAAGCTGTAAGAGAGGCAAAAAAGCAGACTCACAAATGGTTCTGTGCATGGATTGTAACCATGATTGCATTAATTTTTTCAAACGCTGCATGGATGTTTATTAAGTAAGAAAGGAGGAAAAACTGTGGCAATTAGATATACCACAGAACAAAAGAAATACATCCTTTTGAAAGGCAATATTGCAAAAAGGATGGAGGCCGAGCGAGTAAGTGATGCACAGATGGCAGCAATTACCGGAATGGCAGAAAACACTTTCCGTAAAAAGCGAAATAAGCCGGAAACATTCACGTATCCGGAACTGCGGCATATTTTTATTCGATTGAACTTCCCTAACGAGGAAATATTGGAGGCTTTGACATGAAAGATTGGATAGACTCCATTCTGATTGGAGGGATAGCAACGTATCTTCCGTTCTGGACCTGGGACAACAGCCGTGACCAGATCATGGGAGTGTTGGGACTGATCGGAGTTGTGTACATAGCAAGGATGTGGAAAGAATGGACATGCTAGACGTGCCAACTAAAAAAGGATCCTCAGAGGTGCAACTCAAATAAGGATCCAGACAATATATCTCTTCTCCATTGTAGAAGGAAAAAAACCAAAAGTCAATACAAGGAGGAAATTATGAACGAAGAGAAAGTCAGAGAAATCTTTGATTTATGTGTCAGGATTTCTAACGAGACAAGCAGGCGCATAACATTTGATTACAAAATTGATGGTGATGAAACGATGGTTTATTTGTATGTCTTTGGACACAATGGTGCAATCGAAAAGCACTTTATGCTGTCGCAGCATTATGAGTTCGAACCAGACATCTATAGTTTCGATAAAGCTAATGAATATCTACTCAGCATTTTGAACGAAGGAAGGTGTTCGGTATGAATCTGACAGGGAATGGAAGTATTTCTGAAAAGGAATTAGAAGTTATAAGGCATAAGCATTCTGGAATTTATAAAAGACAGGCAGATAATTATACTGCTGTAGAGCGAGAGGAGAAGAAAAATGAATTTGTACGAAATTGATAATGCGATATTGAACTGCGTAGACATGGAGACCGGAGAGATTATTGATATGGGAAAGCTGAATGCTCTCCAGATGGAAAGGGCCCAGAAGATTGAGAATATTGGTTGCTGGATTAAGAACCTTCTGTCAGATGCGGATGCTCTGGACAAGGAAAAGAAGAATCTTGCGGCAAGACAGAAGGCTGCTGAAAACAAAGCAGCATCGTTGAAATCGTATCTTTTGAAGTATCTTGATGGTGAAAAGTATAAATCAGCGAAAGTTTCTATCTCTTACAGAACAGGTACTTCTGTAGACATCGCAGAAGGAGCAGTTGTTCCGGATAAATTTCTTAAATATTCAGAACCTACACCGGACAAGACTGGCTTAAAGGCAGCATTAAAAGCTGGCGAGATATTACCTGGAATCACATTGGTAACATCACAGAGTATCCAGATTAAGTAGGAGGGTGTATGGAGAACCTTGAATTATATAACAAGGTACGTGAAGTTCCGCAGGATGCAAAAAAGACGATATCCGCTGGAAGGATTAAAGGGTTCACAGATATTAATCCCATGTGGCGCATCAAATGCCTGACGGAGCAATTTGGACCGTGTGGAATTGGATGGTACTACAAAACAGTAGAGAAATGGACGGAGACAGTAGGAGATGAGATCTGTGCGTTTGTTATGATCGAGCTGTATGTGTTGTACGATGGCAAGTGGTCTCAGCCAATCTCTGGAACCGGTGGAAGCAGACTGGCAACCAAAGAGCGGTCAGGAGTTTATGTATCTGATGAATGTTACAAGATGGCCACGACAGATGCGTTATCGGTTGCCTGCAAAAATCTGGGTATCGGAGCAGACGTTTATTGGAAAGAAGGAAAGACAAAGTATGATCAGACAGGAAGTGCATCCAATGAGCTGTCCAATACGGATATATCCGCCCTTAGATCATACATGAAAACAAATGGACTGGATGAAAAGAAAGTCCTTGAGAAGTATCGCCTGACTTCTATCAGCCAACTGACGATTGGAAATGTAAAGGCGATAACGGATCCAAAGAATCTTGAATATTTCCAAAGAAATTGTGGTGAGTAAGATGGAATTTACCGGAAAGATAAAATCATTGGCGAAAGATCTTGTGACAGAGAAATGGAACCTGCAGGTAGAATTGAATGAAGATGCACATGAAGCCAGTGAGCTTATAAGATGTGATAAGCTGGATGTTCGGCTTAAACAGCACAAGGACAAGCGTTCTTTGGACGCAAATGCTTACTATTGGGTATTACTCACGAAGCTGGCCAAAGTCCATGGATGGACGAATGATGAAGCCCACAACCGCCTTTTGAGACGGTATGGACAGATTGAAAGAGTGGATGGAAATCTTATTGCTGTTTATCTTCCAGATACAGAAGAGACAGAAAAGGATGTCTTGAGCAAAGTAGAATATCACCTTAAACCACTTCCTAATACAGTAGGCACACGTGATGGGGAGATTAAGAGGGTATATATACTCCTGAGAGGTTCAAGTACATATAACACAGAAGAGATGGCACATCTGATCAAAGGCCTGATCCAGGACTGCCGAGAATCAGATATACCGGACAGTGAGATTATGACACCATTTGAGAAACAGAAACTCTTGGAACAGTATGGAATAGGTGGAGAGAATGAACAGACGAACAAGGGCATTGCAGTTTGATGCAAAGACCAGAAGAAAGATTCTTGACCGGGATAACGGCTGTATCTTCTGCCAGATCGGATTCTACATGCATGCGGCATCAGATTTCCAATATAAGCAGATTGAGATCATGCATATCGTCAACCGGTCGCAGGGCGGACTTGGAATCGAACAGAATGGTGTTACCGGATGTAAATACCATCACCAGCTCCTAGATAACGGAGCAAAGGGATTAAGGCCGGACATGCTGGCCTATATAGAAAAATACATGAGTCGGATATATCCCGGATGGGATTCTAAAGAACTTGTGTATAAGAAATACGGGTGTAACTAAAATCCTATAGATATATCACATGATCATCTCCCAGGGTGTGACCTGTATAGCTCCCTGGGAGGGAAAGGAGAAATATGAACAGCAGAAACAAAGGTGCTGCCGGTGAAAGAGAAGTAGCCGGTATCCTTCGTGGATATGGGTACAAGGCAAGGAGAGGTCAACAGTATAGCGGAGCTAATGGCGATGCAGATGTGGTCGGTCTTCCTGGTATACATATAGAGGTAAAGAGAAGGGAAAAGCTGAATATATACGATGCTATAGATCAGGCAAAAAGAGACAGAAAATCGGATGAACTTCCAGCAGTATTTCATCGGAAGAATCATTTTGAGTGGCTTGTTACGATGCCATTGGAGGACTGGATAAAGATATACAGGGAATGGGAGGCTGGTTATGGATTATGTAAAGATCAGCAGGAAAATCCTTGAGTGGGAATGGTATACAGATGCAAATACCAAGGTGCTGTTCCTGCACATCCTGTTAAAAGCAAACTGGAAAGACGGAAGGTTTCAGGGAGTAGAAGTACCAAGAGGATCATTTGTGACTTCTTTGCAGAATCTTGCAGCAGAAACAGGGCTTACAGTAAGGAATGTAAGAACTGCACTAAAGCATCTGGAAAATACGGGGGAAGTGACAAGCAACCGACACGTTAAATTCAGCGTAATTACGGTAAAAAACTACGACAGGTATCAGTCATGCGACACACAAGTGACAGTCAATCGACAAGCAAGTGACAGTCAAGTGACAACAATAGAAGAAGGGAAGAAGGAAAGAAAGGAAGAATATAATAAATCTCCTAAAGGAGATTATGAGAGTGGAACTCCTGAAAACAGCATCTATGCCACGATTCGTGAATTGTACAATTCCGTTTGTGGGTCGTATCCCCGCCTGGTAAAGATGTCTGAGGCAAGGAAGAAGGCTATAAATGCCAGAATGAAGACAGGTTACACTCTTGATGACTTCCAGACTTTGTTTGAAAAGGCAGAGGCTTCCGATTTCCTGAAGGGAAAAAATAAACGCAACTGGTCAGCAACATTTGACTGGTTGGTCAGTGATTCCAACATGGCAAAGGTCCTTGACGGAAACTATGATGCGAGAAAAGAGGCGATAAAAGATGAACCAGAACCAACTAACTCAGTCAGATTATGGTGAGTGTCCTGTGTGCCATGGGACTGGATGGGAGACATATTATGCCACGGTCTATGATTACGGACTTCCAGAAGAAATTCAATATGCTCGCAGATGTCCAAAGTGCAAAGGTGGTTATAGAGCACAGGACCTTACCGGAGTACCAAAAGAGTACCATGAGGCAGATCTTGGCAAGTTCGATTTTGATATTTACCAGAGAGACATGAGCAAACTGAGAGACTTGTGCACCACCTTTCTGAACCATTTCCAGAAGTGGGAAATGGCAGGAAAGGGACTGTATCTGTGGAGTAAGACACCGGGAAGTGGAAAAACCTTCTTGGCGTGTTGCCTGGCGAAATCGGTGATGATGAAATACGATCTGCAAATGCGTTTCGTGACTGCACCTGACTACATAAGTGCCGTTGGTGACAGCTACAAGCGCGATCGCGGAGAAGAGGATCTCAGTCAGGTATACCGGGATTGCAAACTTCTTGTTCTGGATGATATCGGCGCACAGGCAGACAAGGAGTGGCAACGGCAGGAAATGTTCCGTCTGATCAACAAGCGTATGGAGGACGGAAACATTACAATTTACACTTCCAACATGAGCACCGATAATCTGAATGTGGACACCAGGACCAGAGACCGGATCATCAAGACCTGTGTAGAGTTACAAATGCCAGAGGAAGGTATTCGAAAGAAAAAAGCAGCAGGAGAACAGAGACAGTTCCTTGCGAGCGTAATGGGATAGAGGAGAGAAGATAGTTAAGCAGATACTTACAAGAACCAAAGATGAGTTAAAGACAATGCAGTAGTCCAGAGTTCAGAAATGCAATAAAAAGAATTTTACAAATGGGCTGCGGATGTGTCAAAGGGAAAATGCAAAGTATGAATGAGGTGATAGGAATGCCATATAACACAGTAAGAAAGTACTACGAGGGTATCCAGACAAGGAAAGACATATATCTGTACATCATAAGATATCTGAAAGAACACGATTATCTGCCAAGTATTCCAGAAATCGCAGCAGGGCTGAGTATATCTAGCCATACCGTGCAGAATCATTTCGGTGAATTACTGGAAAGCGGCTTACTTGCGACGGACAACCCCGGCGCGCCACGAGCTTACCGAGTGACAGGATACAAGTTCAGAAAGGTGAAGGAAAAATGAGTAGCAAGTTAAAAGTCAAGAAAAAGACCAGATTTTCTGTTCAGACTTCTAATCAGGCGGCTTATGCGTTTGGACGGGCTATGCAGAACTGTTATAGACAGATAAAAGACGTAGAGCAGCAAGCCTACGAGGATGGATTCACTGTTGGTGAAGATTGGAGCAACACGATCAACACTGTCACAACTATGATGGCTCTGAGACGTTTATATGGATTTTCTACGAAACGCTTGCTCACAGTTATACAGACTGCCAACGAGTACGTTAAAATGGCAAATGAGGGCAAAATGAGCGTTCTGAACATGATACAGGACATTGAAGAGAACACAGATGTAAGATTCGATGAGATGAATAAGAATCTGGTTAAGAAGATGGGAGTTTAAAATGAAGTTTATAGATTTTTTCGCAGGAATCGGAGGATTTCGCAGGGGAATGGAATTAGCGGGGCATGAATGCGTTGGTTTTTGCGAATTCGATAAATTTGCTACTGCGAGTTACATCTCAATGCACTTACTGACAGAAGAGCAGCGAAAGACATTGGAAGATATTCCTATCAAGAAAAGACAGAAGGAAATATTAAAGGAGGAATACAGAAATGGAGAATGGTATGCAAATGACATTCGAAGAGTGTATGCCGGAGACATTCCAAAAGCAGATTGCTGGTGTTTCGGATTCCCTTGTCAGGACATATCCGTTGCAGGAAAGCAAGCCGGATTTCAAGGAAATCGTTCAAGCCTGTTTTTCAGAGTTATGTACCTTGTCGGACAGCTCAAAGAAGAAGATAAACCCACTTACCTTTTCATTGAGAACGTTAAAAATCTGCTTAGTGTTAATGGAGGATGGGATTTCGCCAGACTGCTCATTGAAATGGATAGGGCAGGGTATGATGCAGAATGGCAGGTGCTCAACTCCAAAGATTTCGGAGTGCCACAAAACCGGGAAAGATGTTTTATTATCGGACATCTTAGAGGGAGAAGTACCTCAAAAGTATTTCCTATCGAAGGAACAGACGGAGAAAATAGTGTTTCGTTAAATCTTTTTGGCTGTCTTAATGGCAGAAATTCGCAGCGAGATAGAGTTTATAGTGGCGATGGATTAGCACCAACAATCAGTACGAAGCCGGGAGGAAACACAGAACCCAAAGTATCCATAAAAATTATCGGTGAAATAAACTCATCTCAGGACGGCAAAATTCTTTCGACTGATGGTATTGCAAATTGCCATTCGGCAGGACACAGGAATAATCCAAAGATTGCAATTCCAGTTCTCACACCAGATCGTGCAGAAAAACGTCAGAATGGAAGAAGATTCAAAGAAGATGGTGAGCCAATGTTCACACTCACAAGTCAAGACAGACATGGCGTAGCAACAAGTATTCCAGTAAGCATGAGTAGAAATGTTATTGAAAATGAAATAAATGTTGCGCATTGCTTAAATACTAACGATTCGCGAAAATTCTTTGGCAAGAATCAAAAAGGGAATGCTGTAATAGAATGTGTTGCTGATAAATCCGATGTGACTGTAAAAGTGGCAGAAGCAACTAAACAGGGATATTCAGAGTGCAGAGTCGGCATTGACACAGTGAATTTATCAGTCACAGGAAGTAAAACCAGACGCGGAAGAGTTGGAAAAGAAATTGCAAATACCTTAGATACAAGTTGCAATCAAGGAATATTCGTGCAGGTATCGGAAGAATTAACGGTATATGCAGTTTGGTATGAAAAATATCAGTGTTACATAGCAATCAGAAAACTGACACCGAAAGAATGTTTTCGGCTGCAAGGTTGGTCGGATGATTATTTTAAAAAGGCTCAGTTTGTTAATTCTGACAGCCAGTTATACAAACAGGCAGGAAACGGCGTAACAGTGACAGTTATAGAAACTATAGCAAGAAAAATGAACGTAAATCTAAATTGATAGCGTGTCAGTTGCTTACATGGGGAAAGGGAATAAGAAAAATGAGAGATAAAGAACGCATTTTGATGATTATTATTTCAAGGATCATACCGGGATTGACTTCTTGTACGGCAAAGAAAGAAGATTATATTCGACCGTTTATATTTAACACGCATGAATTAAAAGCCGGTGATCTAGTTATGACGAATACTACTATTTTCCCGAATGAATTTATGGTCGGTTTCGTGCATGAGGTAAAAAGTGATTGCGTCGTTATCCGGGAAATAGGCTCTAAAAAGTTGTGCAATTATTATAACGAAACTTTTTCGGTCATTAACAAGGAAAAACTGGGGTACGAAATTCTTGAAGGTGTGCAGTATAAAACGTATCAGAAAGTTTTGAAGGCATTTTCAAAATACACAAGCTATTCAACCAGATTTCGAAGTATAGAATTTTCTGGTAATACTTGCACGGTAACAAGCAGGATAATGTTCAAGAACGACAAAAACGGCGAAATTTCTTTCGAGTACAACCAGAAGACGAAAATTTCCGATATAGGTAAATTGTTGGAAAAAGCCGGGTTATAATACGAAAACGGGGAAAGTGAGGATGAAAATGAAAAACAATAATTACACTTCATTTTTCAAAACGAAACCAAAGAAAGTAGAGAGATACATTCGTTGCAGAAAATGTGGCGGAAACATGGAATGGGTTGAATACTATCCGCCGGAGATCAAATGTCCGAAGTGTGGATATATTGTATATCCTAATCCTTATGAACCTAACTGCAATGAGATTGAGAATTAGAAGGAGGACGCAAAATGTTAATCAGAAGTCAAGATAAAGAAAGTCTAATTGCTATTGATGGAAATTTTGTTGAAATATTAAAATATGGTGATCTTTCGGAGTGTTCGATAACGGTATCAACTAGAGATCATTCAAGTTTGCATGTGATGGCAAGATATTCTTCTGTGGAAAAAGCCCTTAAAGTACTGGATATGATTCAGGAAGCCTATGTAAATGGACATATTGATTATCAGATGCCAGCGGACAGTGAGGTGGAAGTATGAAAAGATCTGAAACAACAAAATTTCTTAGCAGATTGTTGGAAAAAAGCCGTTTTTCTGGCCCAGGTAAATACTGGGCTAGAGAAGTAAGCCTTGATTATGGCTACGCAGCAGGAAAGCCAAGAAGAGTAGATTACATGCAATTTATTCCGGAAAATCAGTGCTCTATTTCAGCAATCGAAAAAGGAATATTTACCTGTTATGAAATAAAAAGTTGCAAAGAGGATATTTACAGCGGAAATGGATTAAATTTTATTGGTGAAAAAAACTACCTTGTGACAACAATGGAGTGCTACAAAGAGATTTTACCTGATTTAAAAAATGGAAAATTTGCCCAACATATACGTGAGAATTTTCCGGAATGTTACGCGGAAATAGGTAACATGGGAGTAATGGTTGCAGTTCCGTATCAGAGAGATGTTGCAGAAGAATTTGAAAGCCCAACACCACTAGGTGAAGATGTGGAGAAATGGAGATTATCAGTTATTTTGAAGTGTGGACACAATGGTTCAAGAAAAAGATCCATGACAGAACTGTTGTTTTGCATGGTAAGAAGCGGGCATTGAGAAAGGATGGAATAATATGATACATATCAAAGAAAGATTAAAGCAGTACGCGGATAAATATTCGGACTGCTACAAATACGCTGGGGTGTATGTCAAAGTTATTCAAGATATGATTGAGCAGCTTCTGGCTGATCTGGAGCAGGATGAGAAAGAAAATGGTTGGATTCCGGTCAGTGAGAGATTGCCAGAAACAGATGATTATATTCTTCTCTCTTTTGCGAATTACTCAATCCCAATAATCGGAAGATGTGAAAGAGATAAAGATGGCAACGGCATTTTTTACGCCGGTGACGATTTAATATCTTGTTTAGGTAATGATTTATATGTCAACGCCTGGATGGAATTGCCGGAGCGCTATAGGGAGGACGAATCATGATTACATTCTTATTAGGATTCACCCTTGGAATCATAGTCGGAGTGGCCGGTCTTGCATGTGTAGCAATCATGTACGACAAACACCATCCAGACAAGTAGAAAGGAGAACGGTATGCTGACAAGGAATAAAAAGCTGAAAGATTACGGTATTCCGGCAGAGGACATAGAAAAACTGAATACGATGCTGAAAGACTTCCCGGCAGAGTACGGATACCTGCTTTCCAGTGCTGCCTTGTCAGCTTGCCCGAAAAACACGGTGATAGCGGATATGGTAATTGAGAATATCCTACACCGGAAAAGCTACAGGAAAATCAGTAAAGAAAGATATATCCCAATGAACCCAAAAGACTTCTACGGATACAGGCGCAAAACCGTCGCTGTACTGTATGAGAGGATGCGGTTGTTGGGAGTGTGGGAGGATGAATAAATGAAATTAATTGATTTGATAGCAGCAATTGGCGACGATCCCGAAAGCGACAATAAAATTCAGATATGCCATCCGGGTAGAAGCTGGGAAGATTACGATACATTCAATACCGGTTCAAAGCTGTTGAAACCATTTTATAACTTGAAAGTAAGCTGCCTTTCAGCGATAGAAACGGATGTGATTAGAGTTGACTTGGATTTCAATGAGAAAAAGGGTGAAGTAGATGAGCAGACTGATTGATGCAGACGATTTAATTGAATATATTAAAATCTGGGAAATTGGAAATAGTATTAGTTCTGACCAGAAGGAGTTTATTGATTGCGTCAACAGGCAGCTGACAGTTTTTGATGTGGATAAGGTTATTAGTGAATTGAAAAGAGATACGTTCGTTGAATCAGAATGTATTTTATCTGACGTACATCAAGGATATAATGCTGGACTGAACAGAGCAATCGAAATCGTGAAAGGCGGTGGAGTTGAATGAGAGAAATTCTTTTCAAGGCAAAGCAGATTGATAATGGTGAATGGATAGAAGGAAGCCTCATAGATTTAGACATTGACAGCGGATATTGTTATATTGTTCAGCCGTATAAAAAAGCGAGTATATTGCCAATCATCTTTTTAATAACAGACAGAATGAAATTGGTTGATCCAGAAACCCTCTGCCAGTTCACAGGACTTTGCGACAAGAACGGGAAGAAAATTTGGGAAAATGACATTCTGATGGCTCATTTGGATGAATCTTGCCCAGAAGATGCGACATATGAAACCGTTGAATGGGGCGTTGCTGGATTTGTAACACACGAAGCCGGTAGCACGGAGAGAGAACACTTTGATGAGTTTGATCTGGAACATTTTGAAGTAGTTGGAAACATTTTCGACAATAAAGAATTATTACAGGAGGAATACTGATGCAAAGAGAATTTATTTGTGGCGACTGTATGAAATCCCTTCCAAACTTTCCAGATAATTACTTCGATGTGGCAGTTGTAGACCCGCCATACGGAATCAAAGAACACGGCGGTAAGAATCGTAGTAAATATGTAAAGCAGAAAAATGGAAGTTCCATTTATGTTCCTGATGGCGGCTATACGAATTATGGTTGGGATAATAAACCGCCAGATCGAGAGTATTTTAAACAACTATTCAGAATATCAAAGAATCAGATTATCTGGGGATGTAATTACTTTGATTACTCAATGGCAGGTGGCTTGATAATCTGGGATAAATGCAATGATGGTTCAGATCAATCAGACGCAGAAGTCGCTTACTGCAGTCTTACAAGAAGGGTTGACGTTTTTCGCTATATGTGGAGAGGAATGTTTCAAGGAAAATCAATAATTGAAGGAACAATACAGCAGGGCAACAAAAAACTGAATGAAAAGCGAATCCACCCAACCCAAAAGCCTGTAAATTTATATCGTTGGATATGTCATAAATATCTGCAGAAAGGAATGAAGATTCTTGATACCCATGTGGGGAGTGCAAGCTCACTGATTGCATATGAGGAATACGGTCTGGAATATGTTGGTTATGAAATCAATAAAGATTATTACGATTCAGCTCAAAAACGGTTGAACGAGTTCAAATCACAATTAACATTATTTGATTTAGGAATGGAGGTGCCGGAATGAGTAAATCAGTATTAGTGATTGATACACCGGAGAATTGCTATGATTGCCCGTTCGGGACTGAATATTGTAGTGATTCTGAATATGAGGGATGCTGTGAACTGGCTGAATGCTTAGACAGTGACATGAGGCTTATAACAGAAGAACATTATGACTACGAAAGCGAATCAAGACCTGATTGGTGTCCGTTGAAGCCACTGCCGGAGAAAAAAGAGCATATCGTTCCAATCGACAATGTAGAATCACAAAAAGATATTATTGCGGTTGGCTGGAATGCTTGTTTGAGAAAAATTACAGGAGAGGTGAAATAATCATGTGGTTTTTGTGTCAAGAGCCGCGCAAAACATTAGATCAGGCACGGAAAAGAGCAATGGAGATTGGACGAAAGGATTTTGACTCAATCCATAAAGAGCGTTACGGATTATTTTTTAAAAGAACAGTATATGTGATTCTCTGGTGGAAATGGATTGAAAAAGGAGAGGAGAAGTAGATGATTGATCTAGCGAATAAATGTGTATTAATCAGAACACATGAAGAGTATGAAAATATTCTGAAAGTAGCAAAGAAACAAGGATATAGATGGTACGGTGGAAAAGAAGCGTATCCATATCCCTTTGAAGAACAGCATATCCCGGATATATTAAAGTTCTATAGCAATAAAGAGCTAACAAGAAATGCCAGCCTTACACTGGGATATGACCTTACACTGGGATATGAATTAGTAGAAGCATCAGACGTAATTGAAGATGAGAAGAAGATCAAAGATGCTATAAACCTTGTCAGAGCATTTGCTAAAAACCCAGACAGAACAGCATTGACAGACTCATTTATTAAGTCCTTGAAGTTACTTGCAGATAATGTAGAAAGTCAGATGGAAGAGGTGAAGTAGATGGAGAGATTAACGCAAAAATTAGATAAGATGATTTGGCTTAAAGATCAGGGCTTAAAAATTGAACCATGCGAAATGAATGCACATCATTGTAGAATGATTTTAGAAAAGCTTGCTGATTATGAAGACTTAGAAGAACAAGGCGTGCTTGTGAGACTGCCGTGTAAGGTTGGAGATGATGTGTATATCATTCCAAGTCCAACTGTTTACAGATTAAATATTATTAATGGTTATGAGAAGCTCAATAAAATATGCCATCAGCATGTTGGGACTATTGTGATTACTGCTGGACATTGGTATGCGACAAGTCGTGAAGAATATGGCGTTTACAATGAAAAAGTTCTTAATGATATTGCTTTTGGAACGACATGGTTTCTCACCCACGAGGAAGCTGAGAAGAAGTTGGAGGAGATGAAGAAGAATGGCTGAATATGTCAAAAAATCAGATGTAATAAAAATCATGGAGGATAATTCTTACATTATGGAAGTGTTTGGTGTTAAAAAGAAAATGATTGATGGGTTTGCGATGTGTTGTGATTTTGCAGACTTAAAAATTGTCGAGATTGATGATGAAGAGGTAGATTAATATGAATCCAGAAGAAGCAAAAGACACATTATCCGATATGAGAGACCAGCATTTATGTTTCCTTGAAAGTTCTGAAAACAAAGATGAATGGAAGAAAAAATATCTCAAGGAAGCATGGGCGTGTGATTCCGGAGCAAAAGCATTGGAAAAGCAGATTCCATGCAAACCTGAAGAATATGTTCCAGATTTTCCGTACAATATATTTTCCACTCAAAAATGTGCGAAATGCGGAACACCTGTTATTGGTAAAAAAATAAGCAAGTACTGTTCTGAATGCGGGCAGAAAATTGACTGGGGAGAGGAGTGATTAAATGGATTTTAATACAGCAATGGCGAAATCAGTAGCATGGGCCAGTACATCATTTGCCGTAATAGCGGCACTCAGTTATACAAAAGAACCATTATGCTTAATGGCATTAGTTCTTCCGCTGTTTGTTGGATTACTTGCACATTAATGAGAAGGAATTGATAATCATGTTGGACAATCCTACACTTGAAATTGACAGAGAAAAGAACGAAGTTACGATAAAATGTAATGGGGATACTATAAAGTTCAAAGATGATAATGTGGAAGTGACCAGAGCAAGCAAAAACATGATGTTTAAACCACCAGAAATAACACCTCAGCTCGCCATATCAGCATTTGCAGTACTACATCAATATTGCAACTCAATCAGTCCACATGATTGCATCAGATGTGCATTTTACGAGCATTGCCTGGAATGCTTCATGGGATGCCCGGGAGATCAGGGCGAGGTAATCAGAAAATTACAAAGCAACGAATAAAATTAGAGAGTCGGTATTTACCGGCTCTTTTTTAGCACAAAATTCCTCAAACATGTACCACAACTTTTCCACTGACCTGTGATAGAATATACTCAGAAGTGTTACTATGGGATTTTATAGCCAGAAATGAGGTGATGATATGGCGAACTTAAAATTAGTTACAAGAAAACTCCAAAAAGCTATATTATCCACCGGATTAATCATAAAAATCGGAACATCGCAATTCTACAGCCATGAACAGGAACGATTGATAACAGTAACAATTATATCAACGCCAGTGTTTAGACCAACAAAACGTGGTGAATGGAAAGATTGTGATTACGAAATACTCCGAACTGCATCCCAGTATGATGTAGTCATGTGCCTAAAAGAAATATGGGAGGCAGTCAGAAAATGAGGATGGACAGAGGTGATTAGATGAACTTAACGCCTAAACAGGAAGCGTTTGCACTTGAATATATAAAGAATGGCGGGAATGCATCTGACGCCGCAAGGAAAGCTGGATACTCTAATGGAATCATTAGAAACGCGACAAAAAAACTGTTGGAAAAAGGTTGTATTTCTGCATATATAGCCGAAAAACAGTCCCTCATCGAAAAGCAAAAAGGCACTGACATCATGTCTCTGGCGGAAATTCAGCAACGCCGCTCCATGATCGCAAGAGGTGAGCTGACTGATTCATTCGGGTTCACTCCGGACTTCTCCGATCAGCTCAAATCCATGAATGATCTGGAAAAGACACTTGCCATAAAAGAAGCCAGAGAAGAACAGCGGAAAGCAGAAGAAAAAGCCAGATTACAAAGCGAGTACCATATTGATCTGAATATTGTCCCGGATGTATTCCATAAAATGATTAGAGATATTCGAGCAAAGAAACATAGCGAATACATTCTTCCTGGCGGACGTGGCTCCATGAAATCCTCGACTATATCTCTGATTATACCGGAACTGTTGAAGAATAATCCGAATATGCACGCTCTGATCCTGCGAAAAGTCGGAAACACTATCAAGGATTCTGTTTATGCTCAGATGAAGTGGGCCATTGATAAATTAAATCTAAATGAGGAATTTGTGTGCAAGGTATCTCCTATGGAGATTACGTATAAGCCTACTGGACAGAAGATTTACTTTCGTGGTGCTGACGATCCATTAAAGATTAAGTCTATCAAGCCAGAGTTTGGATATATCGGTATTGTCTGGTTCGAGGAGTTAGATCAGTTTTCTAATCCAGAAGAAATCCGAAATATTCAACAGTCTGCTATTCGTGGTGGTAATGAAGCATATAAATTCAAGTCATTCAACCCGCCTAGGAGTAAGAATAACTGGGCGAATGAGTATACGGCAGAAGCGGAAGAAAAAGACGAAAATGTAATGGTTGTGCATAGCACTTACCTTGATTTGGGAATCGAACAGGAATGGCTTGGAGATGTATTCCTTGCAGATGCCGAACATCTAAAAGAAGTAAATCCAGATGCTTACGACAATGAGTATTTAGGCCATGCTAACGGAAATGGTGGAAATATCTTTGAATACATCGAAGAAAGAACTATCACGGATGAAGAAATTAGTCACTTTGACAGAATTTATCAGGGCGTTGACTGGGGCTGGTACCCGGATAAATATGCTTTTTCCAGAATCTATTATGATTCCGCCAGAGAAACAATCTATTTTATTGACGAGATTTACGAAAACAAAAAATCAAATGAATGGACTGCGAATGAAATTAAGCGAAGACAGTACGATGATTACGAAATTACTTGCGATTCTGCCGAGCCTAAATCAATCAATGATTACAGAGATTCAGGGCTTCCGGCAAGAGGAGCAATCAAAGGACCGGGAAGTATTGAGTATTCTATGAAATGGCTGCAAAGGAGAAAACTTGTATTTGATCCAAGAAGAACGCCGAATGCTTGCAAGGAATTCAAGAAGTATGAATACGAACGAGACAAAGACGGAAATATTTGTAGTGGATATCCGGACAAAGATAATCATTTGATAGATTCCGTCCGGTATGGCTCAGAGTCATTGTGGAGAAGACGAGGTAACAGTGCATAATGGGACTAATAACAACACTAAAAAGGTGGTTTAACATGATATTCAAAAAACAAGCCGAAGAGGATTTCAACATCCAGGCAGCAGAATTCCCAGAAATGGAATCATTGATTAATCGGTGCGCGAACATCTACAGGGGTGTGCCGGAATGGTTAGATGATAAGAATAATATCAAGACGATTAATTTTGCGAAATCCGTCTGCTCAGAAACAGCTCGGCTCGCAACACTGGCAATCGGCATTCAGATCGATGGTTCTGCAAGGGCTACATGGCTACAGGAACAGATAGATAAAGTATATTTCCAAATACGTCACTGGGTAGAATATGGTTGCGCTTATGGAACGGTGTTTATTAAGCCAAACGGTGAGAGCCTTGACGTATTTACTCCAGCAGACGTGATGATTGTGGATTATGACAATCAAGAAATTAAAGGGATTATATTTAAAGATTCTTATACAGTTGGTCGGAAATACTATACACGGCTTGAATATCACAGGTTTGTTGAGACCACTGTGGATGGTGTGACGACCTATCCGTATTATGTTTCAAACAGAGCCTATGTGTCAAAATCCCCTCAGAGCATCGGTGACAAGATTGACCTTAAACAGACCAAATGGGCTGACCTCATGGAAGATACACCACCGATTCTCAAGGCAAATGGCGAGAAGCTGGACGGGCCTCTATATGGAGTGCTGCGGACACCGCAGGCGAATAACGTGGACATTAGTACGCCACTTGGACTTCCGATATTTGCAGAAGCTATCGAAGAACTGAAAGACCTTGATATTGCATACAGCCGTAATGCCGGAGAAATTTTTGATTCTCAGAAAATTGTTCTGGCAGATGACAGACTGCTGATGCCAAGCGGTACATCCGTAGCAGCTATGTCGCCACAGGGTATGGAGAACAGACGCAATGAGATGAACTTACCGCACTTTGTCAAGAATGTGTTCGGGCAGGACGAAAAAGAGTTCTATCAAGAAATCAATCCACAACTCAACACAGATACCCGTATAAGCGGCATAAATGCCCTTTTAAGCCAGTTAGGGTACAAGATTGGATTCTCTAACGGGTATTTTGTTTTTAACGAATCTAGCGGTATTCAGACCGCTACAGGAGTAGAAGCGGAACAGCAGAGGACAGTACAGTTCATTAAGGACGTTCGAGACAAACTGGAATACTGTCTGAATGAAGTAATCTACGCACTGAACGTTTACGCTGACCTGTACGGGCTTGCACCTGTCGGAGCTTATGAAGTCAATTATGATTTTGGAGATATCTTGTATGTGCGTGAAAATGACCGTGCGAGATGGTGGCAGTATGTGACTACTGGCAAGGTACCGGCATGGTTGTATTTTGTAAAGTTTGAAGGAATGACCGAAGAAGATGCGAAAGCAATGGTCAAAGAAGCTCAGCCAGACGAACCAAAACTATTTGGAGATGAGTAGTTATGTTAAGCCCAGAATATTTACGCCGGATAACAGAGGGCAGTGAACAAATTGCCGAAGAACTGCATCAGTATATCATCTCTGAAATCGTGTCTCGAATGATGGCAAGAATTGGCAGAGGTGAAGATTATATTCTGACTAATGCCGATGCGTGGAGAATCAGAACACTACAGGAATCCGGTGAACTGTTAGAGGACATTCTGACGGAATTATCCAAATACACCAAACGCGAACAGCAGGAACTTCTTGAAGCGTTTGAGGATGCCGGAATCACTGCAATGAACTATGATGATAAGGTATATAAGGCGGCAGGATTAAGCCCTGTACCGCTCGAACAATCACCGGCTATGATAAGACTCATGGAGCGGAATATGCTTGCGACTATGGGTGAGTGGAAGAACTTCACAAGAACAACTGCAAGTGCCGCTCAGAGACTCTATATCGAGCAATGCGACCTTGCGTATAATCATGTGATGACTGGGGCAGTTGGGTATACACAAGCTATTAAAGAGGCAGTTAATAACGTTGTGAGTGATGGTGTTACCGTCACATACCCATCTGGCAGAAAAGACACAATTGAAACAGCAGTAGCACGTTCTGTCAGAACTGGTGTGGCTCAGGCGTGCGCTGATATTCAGTTGGCAAGAATGAAAGAAATGGGATATGGCTTAGTGCTGACATCGGCGCATATAGGAAGCCGCCCAAGCCATGAAGTGTGGCAAGGGCAGGTATTCTCTATAGACTGGGAAAAATTAAAAGAAATCAAGCCGGAGTTTTTTCGAGAGCGAGACACATCAGAATACCGTAGAATGCTGGAGCAAAAAGCAAGTCAATATCCAGATTTTATTGAAAACTGTCATTATGGCGAAGCTGATGGAATATGTGGAGTAAATTGCAGACATCATTTTTCAGTTTGGGCGGAAGGAATGCCGAATCCCTACGCAGAACTATCAGCACAGGATAAAGCCGACAAAGGCAAACAGTACGAAAAAGAACAGCGGCAACGTACTTATGAGCGAAGAATCCGCAAAACGAAGAGAGAGGTTCTTGGACTGCAAGCAGGAGTCAACAATGCACCGAACGAAAAGGCGAAATTCGCATTACAACAAGACCTTGACCGGAAGTCTTATCTTTTACAGAAACAAAATGCTGCATACAAAGATTACTGCAAGCGGAATGACCTGAGAGAACTGCAAGACCGGCTCATGATAGCGAAGTGGAACCGTCAGAACGCCGCTAAAGCCAGAGGAGCGGCAAAGAGATATAAAACAGCAAAGGGGATTGACTGATGGATAGATGGGAGTATTACAACCCGAATCCTGCCGGTAATCGAGTCGGAGATTGTGCTGTCCGGGCAATATGTAAAGCAACCGGTTTTGACTGGGAAACGGTATTTGCCGGATTAATGATACAGGCGTGCGCTCTATCAGATATGCCAAGCGCAAATTATGTCTGGGGAGCGTACCTCTATAAACGTGGGTACAGACGTAAACTGATTGAACAATCAGAACGATATATCTATACAGTCAACGACTTTTGCACAGACCATCCGACAGGCACATACATTCTCTGCATAGATGGTCATGTGGTGACGGTACAGAACGGCAAATATTACGATACATGGGATAGTGGTAATGAGATCCCGGTATACTACTGGGAAAAGGAGAGCAAATGAGCATATCAGAATTTGTACAAGTATTCCTCTCTATCTGCGGAGGAGTGTCTATTGTCGGAGGAGCGGTGGCTGTAATTCTTAAGTGGATTACTCCGGCGTTTCGACTTAACAAGCGAGTTGAGACACTGGAAGAACACGACAAACGAGATTACGAGAGTCTTCAGAGGATTGCGGAACGAGATTCATTGATTCTGGAAGTGTTATCAACCATGTTGGACAGTCAGATCAGTGGGAATAACGTCGAGGAATTAAAAAAAACAAAACAGAAGCTCACGGAGTATCTTGCGCAGAATCAACGTTAGCATTAGTAAGGGGTATGCTCATGAAATTATATGTGTTCACGAAAAAAGATATAGACAGGTTCTTGATAGAGTGCAATTTCACACCGGACGAAGAAAGACTGTTCCGGTTGAGATGCCAGGAGTGCACTCTTGAATACTGCGCTGAGCAAATGAACGTGAGCATATCAACGGCAAAGAGATTAAGCCGGAGAGTAAATAATAAAATAATCAAAGTGTGCTGATACTTTTTGGATACTAATTAGAGCCAGAAACGACCTGTTTCCGGTTCTTTTTTTATGTAAAAATATAATCAGAAAGGCGGTGCATAAGATGGCATTATATAACAATCCTTATCAATATAGTTTTGGCATTCCGGGACAGATGAATCAGTTCCAGCAACAGCCTGTCCAGATGCCGGCTCAACCAGTACAGCAACCCCAGCAGAATAACAATGGCATCCTGTGGGTATCTGGCGAAGTAGGTGCAAAATCCTATCTGGTAGCGCCCGGGACAAGTGTTTTACTAATGGATTCAGAATCAGAGAAATTTTATATAAAATCCACGGACGTTTCCGGTATGCCACAGCCATTACGAACATTTGAATACCATGAGGTAGGCACTCATATGCCACCTAAACAGCCTGTTCAGAACATGGATAGTAAATACGTCACCAGACAGGAATATAACGATTTAAAGGGCAAATACGAAGCTATCATAAACCGATTAAATTCTTTTTCTGAACCTGTTAGAGCTAATACCGTGCAGGAATCAGCAGTCAAGGGAGGAAATACAGATGAGTAATCCATTATTTAATGTGCTTGGTGGTGGGATGCCACAGGGAAACGGACCAATGCAGATGATACAGCAGTTTATGCAGTTTAAGCAGAATTTTAAGGGAGACCCGAAAGCAGAAGTTCAGAAGATGTTACAGTCTGGGAAGATTTCCCAGCAACAGCTTAATCAGGTTCAGCAGATGGCAGGACAGTTTCAGAATCTGCTGAAAGGAATGAAATAAAAAAAGAGGAAGAATTAATCTTCCTCATACTTCCAAACGTAACCATGTAAACTTTTGGTTCGTCTTTTTGCATTATTTACAATTGACGCTGGTGGACAATTCAAATATCTGGCTGCATCAGATATTGATGACCACTTTTTTACAAGCTGATTTGATTTTGTATATTGATACACTGGACGACTAAGGGGATTTAATATGCCTTTGCGACCAGCCATATTAGAATCAACACGTAACCCTGTTTTTATTGCATGTTTTGTGTTTTCACTATATGATACCCATTCTAAATTAGAAACACAATTGTTTGATTTGTTGCCATCAATATGATTAACACAAGGCTTATTTAAGGGGTTTTCAATAAAAGCAGTTGCTACAAGAATATGAATAGTTTTATTTTTATGTTTTCCGTTTTTACATAACATAACCATTCTATATCCAGAATGATGACTTTTAATAGTCAGATTTTTAGGTTTTCCAGTATGATTGTAATTCATACTTTTTACATTCCCGAAGTTACTAACTTGATATATTCCCTTGTAATCGGGTATATCTTTCCAAATTTCTTGCATAAAAATAA
>OBIN01000008.1_pt1 | contig 45438 bp, 49 predicted proteins | sample 1481581 | NCBI WGS metagenome assembly OBIN01 (sample SAMN02044685, study PRJEB22538) | human gut metagenome
ATCTTATAGGATAAGGCAACAGCCCTTTTAATTGAATTATTTTATTTCTAGCCTGTTCTGATGTCATACCTTTTGCATCAAAATCCAAAGCACACCCTAATGAATGAGGACTTATATATAATTTTCCACCAATAGTTTTTTGTTTAACTATATCGCTTATATTACATCTAAAACCCCTTTCATCAAATCTACCTCCTTTATCCCAGTTGTTAACATACATAGGAACTTTCAATATATCTTCACGAACTATTAAAAGAGTATGCAAAAACTCTGGTCTAAGATATCTCCAACACAAATTACCATCTCTTTTGTATTCTTCAGGACCTACTAATTCTACTAAATCAAAATAGTTTCCTAATTTTTTAATAATTTCCTTTGTTTCCATTTCTATAAAATTTATACCTTTTTACAAAGATAAAAATAAAAGGCTTCACCATACAAGATGAAGCCTTTAGTATTAATATCCAAAAGTCAATGTGTTATTCAACTACTTCTACGTATCCTCCAGATACCAGATCTGCCAAATCAAAACTCATGCCCTGACCTGAATCTCGTATGCATTTATATAACACACCTTTATCTGTGTAATACAATCCGTTTTCTAATACCATGTTTAATTTCCAAGGTATAGGATCTTCTAAAGTACCGGCGTGTTCTTCCTGAACTACTTTATATAATGATTCTGTACCAGTATCAGGCTTCCAGTTTTCCGATAACGCATGTTCTTGTATTACTTCATACAACGTATATTCAACATCTTTGCTGGGACGATAATTAAACCTGAATCCTATAGATACTATTTTACCCAGTTCAGCATACTGTTCTCCCCATATAGGATATAATTGTTGAACAGACAAAGCATCGTTAGGCGAAATATATGCTGCCATAGTAGGAGTATTTATCATCATACAACTAAACGAAACAGCTTGCGTTTCTATTGATCCACTATTTTTTGCTTCCACCTTAGCTGCAATAACATCCTGAGTTGTGTTTATAATCTTAGGAAATCCATTAACCTCTATTGCTTCAACTTCTTCTACTGTTTCACTATTTTTTACCTGGTTAGTCAATAAATGAACCCTATCTTCACAAATATCATTATAATTGCTCATGTCATCCATGATGTATTCCATAACAGCAGAAGGGTATGTGACCCCGTATAACTCCACCTGCTCCTTGCGACCGCAGGCATCCTTTATGTATATTCTATTTTCAGTCCATACATTATTGCCATCAATATAATACTGCTTAAATCCATATTTATCTATTTCATTAACCTTATCCACCTTAGCCTGGCGAAGAACCTCTTCTGGCGTAGGCTCTGGTATTGGAGTCAACTTCATATCAATAACTTCTTTAATAGAAGCATTTGGATTATTCTTTTTAAAATCTATCTGACCTTCACTTAATTTAAACCAAGGAGAAGGATCATCATTAATATACTTTTCATAGGTATCAACAATAATATTACTTTCTGGATCTAATTCTTCATTTAAACCCACATAAAAACCTGCTACCTCTCTATTAATATACCAAAAAGTATATTCATCAAAATTTATTGTATTCATGTTATTAAAATTTATTCCTGTTCCAATTTTGCTATATGCCATACACCATCTATACATTCCATATTAAGTTCAGTCCATTTACCAGAAGGTATTGTTACACTGCTACCACACATGGATATATAACTTCCAGAAGTAGGTATAGTAACTGTTCTATTTGCTCCAGAGGCTAAGATATAAGCTGTTACACTGCGTCCATTCATAGAAGCTCCTGTTGCACTCATACTTAAAGTTCCATTTGCACTTAATGTTACTTTTACTTTCTGATAATTAGCATTAATGCTAGCCACAGAAGTAGCTGTGGTATAAGACTGGAACATATCCATCTTTGCCTTATCGCCAGAACTCATAAGTCCATTGGCTGAAGTTGTAGCCACAGAGTAAGTAGTATTGGTGTCCGTCCACGGCACATTAACGTAAGCCTTTCCGGAAGCATCTAAAACAACAGCATAATTCTTACCATTAGCTGCATATCCTATCATAACTCCACCCAAAGCTGTAGTAGTGGATTTAGGCAAAGAATAATTATTCGCACCAGTAGCAATACCATTTAATTTGGATTTATCTGATTTACTCATTAATCCATCAGCAGAGGTTGTAGCTACACTATATGTTGTATTAGTATCAGTCCAAGGAACGTTAACGTAAGCATTTCCACTACCGTCTAGTTGAACCTTATAGTTTTTGCCACTTGTTGTATATCCAACCTTTATACCGCCTAATGCAGAAGCTGTTGATGTTGGTAGACTATAATTGCTTAGTCCATTAATTTTAGTCTTATCAGAAGCACTCATGAGACCAGCAGTGCTAGTCGTAGCCTCACCATATGTGGTATTGGTGTCAGTCCAAGGTACATTAACAAATGCGTTGCCACTTGCGTCTACCTGTATTTTGTAGTTCTTACCGTTGTTAGTATAACCCACTTTCACACCACCCAATGTTGATGCCGCTGTAGTAGGAAGAGTATAATTACTTAACCCATCCAGCTTCTTTTTATCAACTGAACTCATTAAACCATTAGAAGTTTGAGTGGCAACTTCATATTTTGTATCTAAATCAGACCAAGGGACATTAACATAAGCTTTACCCTCTTCATCCAAAACGATAGGATAATTTTTACCATTCAATGTATAACCTATCTTTATACCACCATTTTCACTAGTAGTAGCTAGCGGAATACCATTGTTGACTTTATCCAATAAAGCATCTACTTCAGATCCTTTATACCTACTATTGTAAGACATAATATTTTATTTTTACTTGTTATTTCTTTTAAGTGCTAAAATAAAGAAAAATCATGTAACACTATTAATAAATAGCTATGATTTAAATTACTTATCCATTCCAATCACTAGATTCTATTAACTCATTAAACTCATGTGATCCAGAAATATATATAGGATACGGATATTTAGTATCCATATCATCTTCACTTACTTCCATTGTAGATGGAAATAATTTATTGTAGTTATCTAATTTCATGATCACCTCACTTTTGTCTACCGAGTATCTAGGTGATAAACCTAGGATGTCTAATTCCTCTTGTGGAATATCAATTAATATTTCTGCTGGTATTACAATATATTTCATAACTTTATTTTTTTTATAATAATTCTGGAAAATATTGCCTCCATTTGTTTATAACTATTTCACGTTCTGCATCAGATGTGTCGTGGTCTATAATACATAAGGCATACATAGCAAAATTTGAATACTGACTAAATCCAGAATTAGCCAAACGTCCAATATTTAAAATATTTGTTCCTTCAGTAATATCTCCAGTTAAAATTTGATTTCCATTATAATATTCTGAAGTTTGATAAATTAAATAATCTTTAGAATAATTTACATACGTATTTCTATTGAATGAGATTGTACCATCTTTTATACCATCATTGTATTCTACAAGAAAAGCGCATCCTTCACTCCAGGCGTTCTTATTACTTATCAATCCATCATAAGCATTTTTTTTGTTAATCCACTTTCTCAACGCCATCGCCGTATACCCCTTTTCTTTTGTAAGGATAGGAAAATTATCACAGACGGCACAATCATCTATACCATTAAAGCATATAGCTCCTTCATAATCAGGAACAACCTCTATGGTAATTTCAGAAACTATAGGAGTATTAGAATAAACAGATACATAAGGATAATTTGGATTAGGAGAATCTGTAATATCTATATGTATTTTATTTAATCCATTATGTAATTTAACTTTACCATAATTATTATATTGTATTCCATATTGACACGCAAAAAGTTCATCGTTATCAGAAATACCTGAAATAAACCAATTAAAATCAAATACAGTAGCTCCTGGGAAATACCAATATCCAAAATAAGATTGAGTAAGAATATCCTGCAATATAGGCATAACTATTTTTATATTAGATACTGATCCATGTCTTATATCACTTCCTGAACCTATAAACGAAGGAGGCCATATCCCGGCTCCACTATTTAACTTCCAAGAAAAGTTTTTAAACTTAAGATCATTACCATTACCAGAAGTATCATACCATGTAGGATCTTTAGACAACTCCTCGTTAGTCAACCCCTTGCCGTAATACATACCAACAAGACCATCTATATTCATATTATCTATAAGATAAGGATAATACTTGAACGGAAGCTTGTCAGGAACATATTTGCCGTTTTTTACAAGGGCATTCTGTATATCTTTTTTAGTTTTTAATACTCTTTCTAATTTATCTGATATGGTCCCCATTAAATTACCTCCCCATTTATTTCATCTAATATAGAACTTAAATCACCAAGCATAGAATTAATATCAGAAATACTATTGGTATTAGTATTGATATCATCTTTCATAGTCTGTACCTCTATCTTATGATCTCCTACATATTTTTCTAAAGCTGAAACTCTACCAAACAACTCGCTGGTTTGACCCTGATTGTCTATAACGGTATCACCTACAGCCATAGAAACTGAATTGGATTCTTTATTGTAGCTGATCTTAGTGACAGGAGTATAGTTATTTTTATAATCCAACATGCCTCTTATAGTGTTTACATCAAAGGAGTGGATTTTATTATATACTTCCTCTCCTCCTGTATTGATGAAATTGTATCCACTCTGAGACATCTCTCCGCCTTTATAGGCTATTAGGTTAAAAGACGCCTTACCAGTTCCTTTAGATTGGAACCATGTAGCATAAGTCATAAAATCTGTAACCTTAGGTAAAACATCAAGATATTTATCTCTAAGATCTTTTACTGATATATATACACACTCTTGTCCTGAACCCCTATTGTCACCTCCCCACTTCATTAATTCAGTAACAGTTGAATTACTGTTTCCAGGACAATTCCATCCTACAGCTAAATTGTCAGCATTGGGTATTCCAGAATTCAAAAGATCGGTGGCTGTGTCTAGGTCCGTTCCCGCGGATGCCTCCCATAGGTATCTAAAAACAAGGAAGTCGGCAGAACCTATAGAAACAACTGATTCCTTACTCTCATTTTTAGACACAACTTCCCAACACCATGTGTTGTTCCTAAATGTAACTCGTACAGATTCAGTACCTCCAGAAGCTATATTAACGAAAGAACCTCCTACATGTATATTAGGTATATCATATTCAACATCGTAAGAACCCTTATCCCCTTCTTCCATCTGAGGAAGATAAACAGTGGAAGTTTTTTCTCCTACGTTGGCTATATATATCAAATAGCTATCACCTTCAATACCTTTATCATATTTCATGCCTATAACTTCATGGTCCCCAGATGGAGACCAGTCAACCAATATAACATGTTTATCCATAGGAATGGATTTTATAGTATTATATACATTGACAGAAGACATGAAATGATAATAATTGTCATATATATTTGAAACTTCATTATCTTCTGTTGCAGCAGCATCTAACCTATTTATTTCATCTTGATTAATTACTTCATGCTCGTTGTAATCTAACCAATAATAACTTACCGGGGTAAATACTTTTGTGTATTTACCCTTTCTGATAACATTACCATCTATAATAATGTCTATTATATAATATTTTTTACATCCATCCATTACTCAAAACTATTACAGTTGCATGAAACTTTAACAAAACCTTCAGGAACTTCTCTCCAAATTGTACCTACTGGTACGGTAGACACCGTACTTTCCAATACTGTAAGGCTAGTGCTTCCCACATTTAATTCGTTATCCATAACCTTATAGCCCTCCACATATACTTTCCCATTATCGCTATTATAGCATTCTTTCACACCTATAATATGCCTTTCTGTTTTAGAATAAAAATCACATTCTATCATCTTAAAATAAGATGGTATGGATTTTATTTCATAACCAATTGGGAAAATCATGTCAGTAGATTTAAGAACAACGCTTTTAGAAGAACGGACACTACCATATCCGTCTATCTGCATAAAAGTTCTTACCTCTACTTTTCCGTTATTTGTTTGATAACAATTGTCTACAACCTCAGAATCACTTGTGGATGCATCAGGAAAATCACATTCTGCATTTAACCAAGATGTAGGAATATCTACTATTTCGGCTCCTATATTATAAGCTGGATCAGTAGATTTAAGAACTATATTCCTAGATTCTCTCAAATGACCATATCCATCTAGCGTCAAATAAGTTCTTAACTTTATCTTTCCATCTAAAGTTTTATAACAGTTTTCTACTATTTCTGTATCAGCAGTAGTAGCATCTGCAAAATCACATACTATTTTATTCCAATTATCTGGGATCGAAGTCATGGTTTCACCTCTTGGAATATCTGGATCGGTTGTTTCCATGACAAATAGAAACTCTGCTCTCAACCCAAGCACGCTGTCTACGGCTCTGTATCCTCCCATATGAACCTTCCCCCCCGGAGTGGCATAACATTCATTGATATTAATAATATGCCTTTGAGTCATATCTGGAAAATCACATTCTGTTTTAATCCAATCATTTGGAATACGCTCTATTCTGTTCCATTGAAGATAATTAGGGTCCGTAGTTTTAGCTATATAATAATATTGCTCTCTTACTCCAAGAATAGCATCTAGTGATTGATACCCATTTATATTAACCTTTCCATTACCGGTAGAATAACATTCATCTATATGAACTATTTCTCTATCTGTCATATCTGGAAAATCGCATATCATTCTCACCCAATCTTCTGGTATATTTTCAACAGAAGTTCCTACAGGTATATCAGGATCAGTTGTCTGAACTACAGTAAAAATAGAATCTCTTACACCCAATATATTATCTATAGCTCTAAGTCCTTCCACCTGAACCTTTCCTTTGGCAGTAGAATAACATTCAAGAACATATGTTACATCTCTTTCTGTCATATCAGGAAAATCACATACCATTCTTGTCCAATTTCCTGGGACAATATTAAACGTGTACCCATCAGGGAAGTTATCATCCGTAGATTGTATTACGGTATATATAGATTCTCTTACATTTAATCTATCATCTATAGCTTCAAGACCTTCTATCTCAACCTTGCCATCTGGAGTTTTGTAACACCTATTTATAAATGTTACATCTCTTTCTGTCATATCAGGTAGATCACAGTCTATCATAACCCAATCATTAGGTATTTTAGTCAATAAAGTACCTATCGGATTGTCCATATCCGTACTATCTGTAATCCTATGCTGCTCTTTAAGAGTTTCCATTTGGTCATTTAGTAAATACCAACTCCACACTTCTACTTTTCCTCCTAAAGTACGATAACATGTTCTAAAGTCTTTTATAACCTTTTCGGCTATATTAACCCACTCCCATTCCACATTGCTTGGTATTTTATTGATAGAGTTCTTTTTACCCTCTTCGTCTATATACCAATAACAACCATTTAGGGAAACAACTACATTATATTCTTTATCTCCTATTTTTATACCAGATTTGCTGTCGTCTATAGGAGCATAAGAACCTAATTTTCCAATAGATTCAACAATCCTAGAACCAAATTCCCTAAAACCTTTAACTATTTCAGATACTGCATTCACATTATCAAGTTTTTAATTATTTATATTTTCAAAGATAACATCTTATACCTACATAACAAAAAACGGGGGCGAGGATCTACCTCGTCCCCGTGGGATATATAGGAAAAAAGGAATCAAATTTTACATGGCTTAATGTTTGCCGATGCAGCCAACATATCCATTAATTCCTGGATACCCTCATGTGCTCCATAAGGAACATAGAAGTGGAATGTGATATGATCTCTTATTGTTCTTCCAAAACCATTGGAGTAACGAGCGGGATCAATAGTGAAAGAGAAATCTGCATATTGCTGCAACAGCACCAAGCGAGTTTCTTCATTCGTGAACATTCTCTCCATTACATTTTGATGTGTATGACGGAAATCGAAATACATACGAGATTCACGTTCCCTTCCTATCAGGTCTGCACCCAAATGAGTTCTTGGTGCCCAATGGGATTTGTACTCTGTATGGATAGGATTATAGTATGTACTGATAGCTTCTCGTTGTTCGTCAGGATAACCACCTTGAACGGCAATTCTTACAGAACCTTCTTCGAACGCTATATCATCAATCAGACAATCGCTAGGAGAAATCATGTAGTCGATTCCACGGAACAAAACACCCACCTTACAGTTCTTGGGCAGCGGATCAGCGATAATCGTGTTGTCTCCTGCTACCGCTCCCAGACGCTTCCAATTACGATCACGATAAGACTCTGGAGCCTTAGAAACATAGAAGTCTCTAAATATAGGATCACACTCTTCGCAAACCATGTTAGTAATAACAGTAGCTTTAAATTTATGTTGACATCCTCCGGGTGCACCGTAATCCTCTATTGTCAAATAAGGGAATGCTTCTTGTAATTCCTCTTTTGCCGAATTGCCGCATTCGTCATCTGGCAATGTTATAGAATATGCTTCTTTAGAAATCATGCATGATCCACAAGCCGTCCAAGCAACTGTAGATACAGCAGGATTACTGCACATGTCTTTGGTTGTGGCTACATAAGTTACTTTAGCAGTAGGATTGGCTTCAACAAAAGATTCTATCTGTTTATTTGTCAACTTATTAGAAACAGCAACAGTATACAATCCAATACCATCGTTTTGTCCGTCAGCTTTAATTGCTGTGCCAGCAACTGCTCCTTCCAATGATTCAACAACAGTTGATTGATCAATACCTTCATCTTCTAATGTAACAGCATATATAATACCACCTTCTACTTCAGTATAACCTTCAGGACAATCTTCACATCCCTTCATGATAGAAGAAAGACGTTGAGTGTAATTAGCCGGTTTAGCACCTTGCTTCATTACCTGATATTTAGTAGTAGAAAGATTGCGACCCACTCTCTTTATATCCAATCCTGGATAAGCGGCTTTTAACTGAGTAAGAGCATAAACATCACCAGTATCACACATTTCTATGCAATAGAAATTCATAGGAATTTCAACTGGTTGTTTTTCGGGATTATTGTCACAAGAGTGAATAGGTTTTATTTCAATATAATCACCTACTTTACCTCCTCCTGCTACCGGTTGTTCTTTTACTCTCTTGATGAAATCAAGAACACCAGCCAAAATGTCTACCTCTTCACATGGATCGCATTCTGTGCACATATCAGGAGATCCGGGGCAAGCGTCAAATACGATATAATCATCTATATTGAGTTCTCCTTTAGGATACCCTCTAAGTTCGAATAAACGACCAGTTAATTGGATATGAACTGGTATACGATCCCCTTTACGAGCCTTTATTTCTGTACCATCATCAATTCCGTTATATCCAAATATAACTTCATCTACTTTTATTTCTTTTTCTTTAGGAGCAGATGCATAAACATCTATGATCTCATCAATAGCAAAAGTAGGTGTAGAGTAAGACTTATCATCAGAAACACGAGACTTAACCATTTCGTTACGTCCAATACGAATCTGATAACGCTGTTCGTCTTTTTTACGACCTTTGAAATTAGTAATAGCTTTTAAGCCATTATCCGTCTGCTCACCTTCTATGTCATAAATAGCAATCTGACCTTCTTGCAAAAGCAAAGAATCAACATCTGCTAATTTAGCATGAGGAGGACAAATTATGTACCGATCATACGGTTTGTGAATTGCCATATAAATACGTTTTTAAATTAATAATCATCCAATACTCAAAAATACCTACTATTAATATAGCAGCCAAAATCATTTGATATTAATTAATCTTTAATGAAGATTCATAAATATTTAATCAAAGAGGTGATCTCACGTTATCAGAATCAATCTGATATCTATTATATTCACTTTCATTTAAAGCAAATTGTTTTTCCACCATATTTAATATAATATCAACCAACTTGTCGTCTAATTCTGGATCTATATCTGTTGAAGAAGAGTTATCCGATTTTATATAACCAGATATATCCACTGGATTAGGATATCTATAATAAGATAAAAATAATTTATCTACATTAAAATCACCCTTATATACTCTTACCCCCTCTTCTCCAATTGTGTAAAAAGCATCTCTATAATCATAAGAAGGTTTATTGAATTCATCTGCCAACAATTCATTAACATTCTCATTTTTAGCTTCCCATAAATTAAAATCAGAAGCAGAACACTCCCCTCTAGAAAATACTCCTGATACATTAATAAAATCAAAATAATCAGATGGTAAAGAAAATAAATCACTGATCTGATTATCTATTGATCTATTTTTACTTATGTCCTTAGAATAAACAACCAATTTTTGTAAATAGCGGATATCATCTTCATTTCTTTTATCCAGCAAATAAAGAACAAGGCGATTTTGTTCTTCGTTAAATAACTGAACAAATCTCGCCTTGTCTAATTTTATTCCGCCATTGGTTGCATTCTCTTCCGCTTTTTGCAAAGCCCTAAGATAGCAATCAATTATTCTCATAGCTTATTAAACATTAACTCCATTAGCAATCTTTTCTTGTTTTGTTTTCATATTGTTATATGCTTCAAGCAATAAAGATTTAACATCCAGCAAAGATTTATCTTCTACAATATTTATAGCAGCAGTTTTATAATCTGGACCAATAGGAGTATTATCAAACATAATACCATTACTTTCTAATTTTACTATATCAGAATAAGCTAATTCTTTTATAATTCTATGGAAAGATATAGTTTGTATCCCTTTAGAACTTTGATCTGTAGATATAAGTCTACTATAAGCATCCTTGTAATCGTCTATGTTGGTATTCTTTTGTTCCATCCAATTTGTAAACGAATATTGTACCATAGAATCATCTATATTCACATTAGGAATAATATCCAAATACATAAGTAAATCCTTGATATTCGTTTTTTGTTCTGAAGTACCCCTAAGCATAGACATAAATTGATATACAATTTCAGTCTTATCCAACTGACGCTGTTTCTTAATATCAACAGCAGTAGTTTTATCCTCTACACAATACATGGATTCCTTAAAATCAGGATTACCATCATCATCCTTAGGTGTTAACATTTTTGATTGAAGAGATACATATAAATCAAATAAATCAACTATGTCATTCGTATAAAATAAACGACCATCATAATTGTCTACTGTAACAGCATCCCAAAAACCATAATTATTTTGAGATAAATCCTTTCCAGTAGCTTCTTCATATGGATATTTGATGTTACTTATTCTGCGTTCTATTTCCAAGCTTTTCTCTTTTTCTCCCCATCCTCTGTAACAAGTAGAACTTTTAAAAAACCCAGTGTCATAAACTCCAGCGTTTGTATCATAAGAACAAGGCACTACACTTTTATTACCTATAAAAGGTGCTTTTGATATACCTTTTTCCTGAAATCCATCAGGAGCAGTTTTATCTGACTTACCTGTTATAACATAAACTGAATCAGAATAAATATTCATTCCACTGACAACAGCCAACAATCGCTTTGAAGTACCATCAGGTACTAATTCCTTTTTGTTTCTTCCCATTTTTTTCCTTTTTATATCCTAAAATTAAGATACCGGGGACTAGCCCCGGTTATCTAATATGAACCAAAATATATTATTATATAGAATTAGGCAGTAATTCAATTGTTACGAATTTACTAAGATCTTTAACCCAGCATGCCGAAATTGAGTGACACCAGAATTGTTCTGCCATACGAGGATGACTTGAAATAATTTCTGATCCACTAGGAACACGAGACGACCATCTTCCTTGTTCGTAACCCCACCACATTGATCCTCCATCAGGTTTAACATAGAATACATTGTTATTTATGTTACCTATACGAGCCTCAGCGGTATTAGGAATACCGGCATAAGCGTTAGACCATTCTGTTTGAGTTAAATCCTCCATGATACAAGAATATGATGTAATAGGAGTTATTCCATTAATCAAGGAACCTCTATCCACCATTTCTACATAATCCAAAGAAGGCTCGTGCTCTATAATTACCTTACCTATACCAGGCAAAATAACCGAACGAATCTGAACAATACCAAGCTCAAGAGCATTGTTAGGTCCACTTACTGGGTTTTGAATTATTCTGTCATTACCCAATAAATATTGAAGATTAGATAATTGAGCGTTAAATTCATCACGGAATATTTCCATGATATTTTCGTAAGCCTTGGCACCTACTTTAAACTTCATTATACGCTGATCAATAGGAAGATCTGTACGGCCACGGAAAATGTAGTCAGCAGCAGCCATGAAGTGATCTCTTCGGATACCGCCTGGTCGAGCATAACCGATGGTGAATCCCCTACGAAGCTGAGGATACAAACCTTCGTTTTTCATTATAACGCCGTTTCTACCTTTTATTCTACCTCCTTCCATGAACATAAGTTCATATGCTTCCATTTTAGCAAGTTCAGCCAAACAAAACAAAGATACTGTTTGAGCAACTCTAGCTGTAGAAGGATTAATAGTACCATCAGGGAGACGAGAACCTATAATCGCATAACTGGCATCTTGACCGGTGTAATCGCTTATTGTTTTTACTCTAGCGTAGGCTTTATCAATAAAGTCCTTAGTCCCTTTATCTGCCCATCCGAAGCTCTTCATACCAGCATACATGGTAGATTCTCCTTCAACACCACGGTGTCCAGCCAACTGGAACTCGCATGTCATTGTACCCGCTTTGGATGCTCCACCTACTTTACTGAATTCTGTACTAAATTCACCCAAAGCATCTGTTACTTTAAAGTATTTAATACCAGAACGAAGTTTATCTTTCGGGAAGTATTTAACGCGGCTTCTAGACCACAGTTTACACCAATATCTCCAAGCGTTTCCACCTTCTTGACGAGGAGGACGATCGTTTGTTATAATCAAGAAACATCCTTTTGTGACATCGTATGTAAGAATATCGTTTTGGGTAAACTCGGCATTAAGTACAATTTCAAACAAACTTTCATCAATACCAGGTTTAGAATACTTCATAGAAGTATCTTCCACAGTAACAACTTCGTATGTCTCTGTAATAGGAAGATCGTAACGGAAAGTACCATCGGCGCCATTTACTGTAATAGTAGCATCACGTTTAATCATTCCCAAATACATAGGAAGAGGATAATTCGATATGTTTGCAAATAACTGGAGAAGACCTAAATGGTTTTTATCTGGATCTTCAAAATACCATTCTTCCAAAGAAGAAAGATCGTGTTCAACTAGACTAGAACGTACAGTTTTAGCACTAGTATAAGCAATAACCGTATCACCATTAGCGGTGGCAGGAAAATTTTTACTATAAAATGCGTTTGCCATGAATCTCTATTTTTATATTAAATCATTTGTTAATTCTATCTCATCAATTTTAATACCCGTTTTTTCGTTACCCTTATTATCAATAGGAGAAACATTCCTATTTTTATTAGATGTTGTAACCATTTTATAGGTTTTTATTTTTTCGTCTCTTACTTTTTTTATTGATTTCTGTTTAATGAATTCTTCTGGATTCATTAAAAACATAATCAAATCAGGAGCCTCCTCAGGATTCATCAACATTTGTCTCGTCTTTTCTATTACCAAAGGAACACCAGGCTCTTTGTCAGAAGTAGAAAATCTTAAATTTAAAGCCTTGTTCAACATATTATCGTTTAACTGATACTTCTGAGAAAGACTTGTTCTAAGCTCTTTCTTCATTTTCTTAAGATCTTCTAGATCTTTAGCCTTTTTCTCTTCAGCTTTTCTTCTTCGATCTTCTATAATAGTATCCATGCGTTTCTTTAATTCAGATTTATACTTCATAGCTCTAGCTTCTATGAAATCATCACCCTTAGAAATAATACTATTATAATACTCATCAACATCTTCTTTCGGAAGATCGAGTAAACTTACATAATGACGAATAATCTTTAATTGATCACTCTTGTTATCAACATCCCATTTTTCCACAGGAGCACTTGTTCTATCGTATTCTTTGAGAATATCCAATATATTAGCGCCCGACTTTTCTGCTTCAATTAACTTTTTTGTAAAATCAGAAATAGAATTTACATCAATTTTATCTTGCATCAATTCTTCTTTCTGACTATTTATTATAGTAGCAATAAAATCACAGAAGTTATCTTCGTTACTAAGATCTATGCTATCTATAGTTAATTCTTCCCCTTCCTCATTGGTGAAAACAGAATTTGTCAAATCAATAACACCCTTATTATTAAGAGTATCTACTATGCTTCTGTAGTTAATGGTATTTTTTTTAAGAAGATCATCAACTAAACCTTCTTTATTTACATCATCTTGTGATCCCTCTTTGGTGTTAACATTATCATCAACATTATTATCACCTTCTTTATTTATATCATTCTTATTAGGATCATCAACAACACTATTGTCATCAACTACATTTTTTTCTTTTTTATCAAAAGAAATTATATCTTCTTCTCTACTGAATCCTCCAAATTCTGGATCTACTGTAAACATAGATCCTGCATCTACTATTCCATTTTTTTCCATATTTCCCTTTTTTATTCCTGTATTACAAAATTAAACAAACTATCTACACTTATATAATAATATAATTAACGTTTAAAGTACATTAATTATTAAACTTTTATGAATATGCATTAAATAATCACGAATGTACATTTGTTTTTTTATGAATGTACATTCGTGATTATTTAATTTCTAGTTCTTGTTTATACCGGCAACATACTTTTTCGTTTTATCAGACTCTTGTCTTTGCTTTATTTCTTGAGCTTTTAAAGACAATTTTTGTAATTCAATTTTAGTCTTTTCATCAATTTCTTTGGACTTTATATCTAACTTTCTATTCTCAAGAAAGTTTTCTTGTTTCATTCCTGCTTCCTCTAAAGCCTGTCTGGATACATCAGCCAGATAATTAAGGGAGGCTGGATCAGCCTTGGCGTCTGCCGCTCTACCTGCCGCCTGTACCTTTTCTTCTAATAGACGGTACTGACCCTTCATACTCTCTATCTCTTTTTCGTGCTGATACCTTCTCTCTTCTGCTTTAGCATCAGCTTCTATTTGTTGCTGATTAAGCTGCATTTGTTGTTGCTGCTGCTGACTAGAAAGCTGATCTGATCTCTTACGTGAGTTTCTGGCTACCTGGATGAGTTCAACCATAGAATCAGCAGTAAATATAGATGCTAAATCGTATATGTCTCCTCCAGTAGTATTTAATTGAAGCATATAAGCTTTAAACCGTTCTAACTCCTCTCTTTTCTTTGAATTGGAAATAGCCTGTACTCCTAGATGCCTCATACTAAGACCATCAGTTCCTATCGTTAAAAAAGCCCTAGTTAAATCACTCTTGGTATACATTACAGAAATATCCTTGCCATCTGACTGACATTGCTGTGCTACCGCTAAATGTAAATCCAATGCCCTTCTTTTGAAATACTCAAAATTATCAAAATATATTTGAGTTTGTAGCATAGACGCGGTAACACCCTGTTGGGTCCCTGATGCCGTTTCATATCTGTTAGGACCATTCATTACCTGTGGAGTTATACCTATCATCTCCAAACACTTTAATCTAGCCCATTCAGATAAATCCATTCTTGATTTTATCTGTTCAGTCTGAGATAAATCATAAACAGAAAACTGACTAAAAGGTATACCAGATGCTGTGTTTTGCTTGGAAGTATCTACAGTTAATGCCCCTGTGGCTTTAGCAGCATCCATTAGATTAGCCCACACATCTCCAACATCTTCACCTAAATTCTTATATTCGCTTGGAATCAAATTCATATCAGTCAAGAAAAATCTACCAATTTCTTTTTCCAATATGTTATTCATTTGATTGATAGCATAATTATAAAGTATCTGATATGGCTGTATTCTAGCAGCTAAAGAAGATCCTACATATCCTGCTACTGGCAAAACAAAATCATATATATTACTATCCCCTTTTATCTGATGATCTATAGGATTACCATCAAGATACATAGGTTTTTCATATAATCCTCCTCCTGATATTTTTACCCCATATCTTACTTGAGGAAGGTAATCAACAAAATAAGTATTTACCTCAGGATTTTTAACCCCTTCACTCATAGTACGAGTTATCTTTTTTATACCATTTTGTTGTAAAAAATCTTGAAGAAGCTCATCTGTTACTATTTCTTGTGATACTAATCCTGTTTCTGATTCATATGTAACAAAAAATACTCTTTGTGGAGAAACCCAATAAGATTCTGTTACTTGATATAAATCCGATCTTACAGGATCATCTGTTAAACTTTGGGCGTTATTTCTATAATTACCATATTCAAAATTAGGCAAAAATCTTTCTTTTTTATACTCATTACCATTCTCATCATAAGTAGTATAAACACCCTGAGGAATACCAGTGTAATCCTCGAAAGCCTTTATAGAAGCATAATCTTTATATCCTTTCCAAGGTATAACCTGGTTTTGATACATCATTCCAACGCTCGCGGCTTTAGTCAAACTAGTATAAGATCCAGACTGATTATTACCATCCAATCCCATATACTCAGTTGTTCCACCTATTAATGATTGCTTATCTTTGTCTGTTAACAGATGCCCCCATCTGGTTATAATATCAGTAGCAGTATAATAATGAACTCTACCAATATATTCTCCATATTGAGGATATTTGCTATCTAACGTTTGAGAATAAAAAGTGTTTAGAGGAGACCATCTTTCAGGTTTATAATAATCATAACCAACATGGAAATTTCTAAAACATTTACCAGTAAGAAGAAAATCTATAAAATTATCTTGGTCTATTTCATCCATATAGAAACGACCTCTATCAGCCTCAAGAGTATATCCAGCCCATCTAACCTGTTCAGATTTCCATTTTGTATTCATGAAATTCTCTATCTCAGGAGGAGTCATAGATATCTTTATCTGATTTATCTGATCTATATATTGCTGTTTCTCTTCTTCTGTTCCTAGATTATTAAAATCAGGATCTATACCTGCTTCTAACAATCTTTGTTTTAACATTTGATCTAAAGACTCTCTTATATAATTATGAAGAAGACCTTCCTTGGTTTCCGTCCATTGGTTTATTTCTGTTTCATCTAATCCAACAACATTATATTTGTCGGACATATTTCCTAGCCATCCAACAAAAGCATTTATTATCGTACCTATAATGTCATAATGCTTCAAAAAAGAAGGTATAGCAACATCCTTTCTTAAATCATGGACTTCCTTTAAATAAGGCAACATATCTTTTAATTCCAAGAAAGATAGTTTTCCATCTTTCATTCGATAAAAGTCCATGTATTTTTTATTTTCTCCCAATTGCTTTAATCCAATATGCTCCAATGCATCCATAGTAGCATGAAACCATTCCTTATTCTTTTTATTGGTAGGAATAGCTTGAACTGGTAAACCGGAAAATACACCTGTGGCTGGCCACGCCTGATTTCTATTGAAATAATCCATAAACAATCTTTTTACAAAAATAGTTATTTTATTTTAATCGACGAATTTTGAATGGATTATGTCTTACTGTTGTAAATCCTCTAACCTGATACCTTCTAATTTTTTCCCTTTTTTCTTCATTCATCTTTTCTGTAGTGCTCTTTGGCATATAATTCATATCATCATAATATTGAGCTAAAGCAAGAGCATGAGCAAAAGCTATTATACGGTCTGTATTTACCCCAGGTCCAAATGCTATTATTTCATCTAATAACTCTATGTCAGGAATACGATAAATACCTTTTTGCTTTATTTCATTTCCATCATCATCGTATCCTATTGTTACATCTTCCCAACAATACTGTATAATTAAATTATAAAGCATTCTCTGATTAGGGACAGTAGGTGCTAATCCAAGCTTATTATTTTGTCTTGCTTTAGTATTAACAAGCTTATTTGCCACAGCCTCTCCTTCTTCCAGAAGAACAAACTGCTTGTTTCTACGAGAGAGATATGTCTGGAACATAGTATCGGCATTCTCCATTAAACATTTAGCTCCATATGCTTCTATCAATATTTCACAAGTACGACAAAAATCATCTATTTTGGGAGGTCGAGATACTACAGATGCCACTATTCTATAAGCAAAAGGATCATTTATTCTTACATGACGCTTTAATATATATAACGCCCCTAAAGAGCTAGTTCCTGATTTATCCTGCTTGTATGGGTCACAATTCTTTGATACACAGCATCTTAATAAATAATTATGAGTTTCATCACAGAGATTATAAACATAGCCAGTATACTTTCTTTTTGATATATCTTTAATCTTTATATAAATATACTTTAAATCATCAGTAAAAAAAATCCCATCTCTTTTCTTTTTAGTAAAAGGAGCAGATAAAGCTGTATTTATTTTTCTGTCATCAAAATCGCTAATATCATTCTCAGATATTATTTTAGCTAATTTAAAACTATGAGAATTACCTATTCTCATATGATAACATTTTTTTGTATTAACATATCTACCTTGGATATTCATAATGCCAGAATCCCTCAATTCAGATATAGATCCAATTATACCTAAAGAAAAAAGGATATCCTGTATTCCCTCTAAAAGAGATAAATTGATACTTGTAAATTCAGTATAAACATATCCCTTAGTATGTTTATATACACTACCATCAGATTCCAAATATCCATGAATTAAAGATGATTTATATACCAAATTTGTATACTTAACCCATTCTGGTATCAATTTTCCATCACTATGTTTACCAAAATTATTTTCAAGCCAAGAATTAAATGGAGATTTAATTATATAAACATTAACACATGATCCATTATTACAAATGTTGTATTCACATTTAAGAATATTTTTTATAATATAAATAACTCTATTCATTATGTTTGGTTCATTCCTATTTATAGTAATACAAGAACTTTTATAACAAAAAGATCCGTCACCAAGCCATAATCCTACAAGCCACCATATATCATTATTAAACTCTATACCATTTATTTTATTTTCTGAAACAATCTCTTTCTCTTTAATATAAACATTAGGATATTTGGTCCAACAACCAACTTTTATATCACTAATCTTACAATAATCTAAATTTCCTTCCGGTTTTTCACTTACATATAATGGATGCTCGTGCGTCAAATTCAATATTCTACAAGAATGAGACATTTTTACATCATACACATCATCATCTTCTTTGTAAAACGTCATAAGATGAAGCAACTTAACAACATCTCCATCCTTGCTAATTACATATTCATCCGATCGTACATCTTCTATATTAATCCATCCCCTAGTAGTTAATATAGGAGTTCCCGGCAAAAGACATCCACTAACATAAGTATAGTCAAACAGACCACCTTCTTCTGGTGGATCTTCATATATAACAACAGGGGCATCTATATTACCTCCTTGAAATGGATAAGGAGCTAATACCTTTTCACTAAATCTATATCCAATTTTTTTATTTTCTATTTGATATATATCAACTAATTTACCAGGTCTTCCCTCTTCAAGTAATCTACTCTTATGTATAAGAGCGTCCTCCACAGGAAAACGGTTTACATTAGCATTCAAGAAACAGTCATCCACGCTTTTAGGATAAGCCATCTTATATTGAACATAAGAAGATTTATCCCCCTTAGCTAAACTCTCTAATTTCTTGTCTATACTTTCTGTACTTCTTTCAAAATTAGTTACACTAATAGGTATTTTTTTTAAACCAGGAGCTTTCTCTATATTAAGATACTTATCCAATGTTGTTTTATCTTTTTCAAAAGCATGAGACATTTGACCTGGAGCAAAACAAGCTGTTTTTGCAGATATTCTCCATGTTGGTTTTATGCATTTTTTATTTAGTATATCATAATCAAAAACCATAAAACTATACCTTTCTGGGTCATTCATAACCTTTTGAGCATCTTGGGATTTCTCTACATTACCTCCTGTGTTATGAGTTATTATATCATTAGCCAAATAAGTATGTGTATCTGAAGCAGTAAGGTTATAAACCATTTTTTCCCCTATATCAACTACACTATCCACATATTCTTTATATGCATAACCATTATTTTGTACCACCCATATAGTATCTCCTTCAACAAGTTGACTTGCGGCTACATATTCCTTATATAAATAATCTCTGTAATTAGCATTACTACATCTAATCGGATGATCATAACTGCATTCTAATACATGTCTTGAATCACCTCTATAAGTTTCTATCCTATAACAATGTTTTATAGAAGGTGGTTTCATCCATTCTATCTTCTGACTAACACATTTACCTTTATTAAAATCATATCCAAGTATACCATCTTCTTGCTTTAAATCCTCTATCTTACATGGTTCCCCATTGGCTTTATACACTATAGTGCCAGCACAACAGCAACCCATAGCAAAGATGTAACCCCTTATCCTACCGTTTTGCATATGAGAAGGAAGACCGGCTTCATATGGAGCCAAAAAGGGGTATTTACCCACCTCATCGTATATCGTGGTATAAGGAGTACCACCGGCTGGTTTTAAAGCGGCAGAAGGTCTACCCTGGTCTATATTCGTTATACGTATACGCGCGTGTACATCACGTTCATTTCTTACATTCTTTGTTCCTAATATAACTTCTTTAAACCAATCATTACCAGTTCTATTTATCTTTAAGAAAGGATGAATATTGTCCAGACCATATTCCATATATTCTCCTATGTTCATAAGGTCCTCTTTACTACTTCCTATAACATTATGAGTAAGATTATATGTCATAGTGGCGTTTCTCGCAACAAAAGAACTCATAATAGCCGAATTATGAGTAACTACATAGTTTGTGGTTAAAAAAAGATGATTACTATTATTTACGGTTATACATGTAGCCGGATACTTACCGTACATTGATATACTTTTTATTCTAAGCTCTTTTCTATTATTTGATAAAATAAGTTTACCATCTTCATAGTTTGCATACCATCCATAAGACCAAAACATTTTTTGTATAAATCTTATGACTTCAATATCTTTATTGGTTATATTAATAATCTCTTCTCCAGTTACTACATTTCTATATGCTCTTATAAATGATTCTATAAATATCTTTTTTTGATCTATAGAAGATCTAAGGAAGTTTTTACATAATTTTTTATCAAAAGGTATTTCGGATATACTTCCACATAAAAAAGAGGACAGCATGGCTCCAAAAGCAGAAGGCTGCATAGGAAGCTTGCAGGTTGGATAGTTTATGGGATTTGATATGGGTATATACATCTTAGTATAGTCACCCATCATTATACCTTTTAAATTTCTATCTATCCATTTATGTCCTACCTTTACTCTCCATATATGTTCACCACAACATATAACGTTTCTTCCATCTTCAAAAACTACTTTATATGTCATAACTGATCCCTGAGGATAAACACCATCTACTTCCACCAAATTACCAGAATCATCATATATATAGTCACCAACTAATATATCCCCTATTTGTTTTTCGCGGTCTTCTAGATAAAGTATTTCTGAATTTAACAGAGCTTTACCAAAACGTCTTGTTCCAAATAAAAACACTCCCTTGTTTTCGCGTTCAGCTTGTTGTAGTACCTCAGAAAAAAACCATTCGTTGTCTCTAAGTTGAGATAACCCAGGAACACGTCTATCCCCTTTATCTAGCATCATATGCCAGAAATTTATATGCCAATACAACCAGGGATGGATAAATACTCCATTTATAGTAATACCTTCAGATAATTTTATGGCCTCATTTTCCCAAAATTGTTTAACATCATCATCCTGCTCATCATAAGGATAAAGGTCATTCCAATATGGAATGTCCTTTTCCTTTATGTTAATAAATAATTCTTTGCTATTTAGATTCATTTTCTTTACCCTTACTCAATGATTCTTCCTTTACAAATCTTTGAATCCCGGAAATTGATTGACCAGCTTTTAAATTAGATTTATTCTTTTTAGCCTCAAGCTGCTTATACACGTCCAAAATACCGGATATTTCTATATAAGACTGATTCCAAGCCACTAGACTATCAGTTAAACCTTTTTGAAATTTGAATTCATACTCTCTTTTGTCTTCTGAAGATTTAGTCCATGAATTATTATTCAAATATTCTCTGGCTTTATCAATTTGATCCTTCAATACATTTAATTGCATTTCTGCATAATCAACGTCATCCATTGACGGTTTCCTTGCTTTCGCCATCAGATAAACCTCCCTTCTTGGAATTATAAAAATCAAATTGTTTCTTCAATTCATTGTACATAACATTAAGATCAGCTTTACTTATCTTATTATAACTATTTCCAGTTATAGTGTTTTCCAAATCATTGTCAATAAACATAAGCTTATCTGATACTTCATGAAAAACAAAGTCACCTCCTGAATATACAATGGATTCTACTATCTTTTTATCATTATCAGATAAAGATAATTCTATATTTAATCCAAAAGACAACTGATACAATAACTTAATTCTAGACACTACTTTTATTATATCAGTTTGTATAATACTTAGTTTGAGGTTTTCAGAATCTATAAAGACAAAATCATCTTTATCTATTTTATCCTCTTTTTCTTTTTTATCAATTATAGAATTAACCTTTTCTTCTATTGATAAACCAATAGTATCTGATCCTTTAATAAGTGATTTATAATATTTTAAATGGTTATCAAGTTCTATATTCAAATCAAATTTATCCATTTTTCTTATACTCCTTTTTCTTCAAATAATCTATAATCTATTTCTTCAAACAACTCTTTATTGGATACTCCGCGGAGAAAAGATAATGATTGACCATTATCTTTTGCAAGATGACGCAAAACAGTATACAATATATCTCCAGCACTATATTCAGGAAATTCATCACATGCATTTTCTAAGAAAACAAAAATAACCTTTCGTTTATCTTCGCATTGCAATCTTCTAACACGACAACAGTCTTTATCCATATCATTACCCCTTTCTTTTAATTTATTGTATCTTGCCTAAAAATTTAATATCAATAATATCATCAACATCATCTTTATATTCTTTTCCCTCTATTTTATAATGTACACTAAAATCTTTGACGAAATTACCAATACCAAACCCGTTAGTATTTAAATGAATACCTATCTTGTGATTTTTTTTATCAATTAAATCCAAAGTGGGTTCAGTACAACCGCATCCAGCATCTATTCTAGTGATAACAATATTATGTCTAGACTGCAATATAAAAGAAAAATCAATATCATTACCTTTTTTTGTTGGAATTAATTTAATTAAAAACTTTTCCCCGTCTTCTGAAATATCTGTATTGTATTTTTTACCATCTACAGATACTAAATTGAATTCATCAGAGTCCATAGTTATAAGCTCCAACCTATTCCACTTTGGCTCATTGTCTTTGTCTGATGTAACATATCCATAAGGAAGCCATGACGGTCGTTCGTTGGTTTCAGCCATCGCGCATTCCTCAGTCTTGCTCCAGGCTTTCTGCTTAATAAAGCAAGTACATATAGAACATCTGTTTTTACCTAACATCTTACTAAAATACAAAGAACCGGTAGGAAGAATAGAGTTAGGTATGTTCTTAGTATTGTACTTACAATCATTACATTTATCTAAACGATCCTTATACCACGCAGGATAATCTTTCTCTTTCTTTGGCATTCTTCGTAATATGGTATCCATGAATGCATCATAAATAACCTGAGCCTGTAAAATCTTTTTCATTTTCAAAAATGTTTTTGTTGTATATCTTGTATATTTTCAAATTCAAGGCCATGACGTAAAAATCTAAGGTAATTAAAAAACCTATTTATCTTAAAATCACCTTTTTTTATTTTGTTCAGATTATTATATCGTTTTATATCATCTATCTTTTTATCCAAACATTCAAGTTCAATAGCCTCTTCTTCTGATAATATTTTATTTTTATCTAATTTCTTACTAAGTCTTCTTCTCTTTATATCCATCTGAGATAAGTTGCATGACATATTTCCTATACCAGGTATAACAACCTCTACATTGTCAGTATACTTACACAAACAATTTATATAAGATATACTTGAATTAAGAACATCCTCTACCTGATCTCTAGTATATTCATCTCCAACCTTTCTCATAACATCATCAATAATATGAGAATCAAAAGAAATTAGTCTTCTACTCATCGCACATCGTTTTACGATAGAACAAAGATACTAAAGCATTCTTATCTTTAGATCCTTCCAGTATAAATAATCTTCTAATATTTTCAATATCAGGAGATAAACCCCTAGTTTTATAGTTGCCTTCTCTATCCACAAGAATACCACGTTTCTTCATTTCAGTATCCAACACAGACACATATTGTAAATCAGTGGAATAACAATGAGAAAATTTTTTCTTGGTATCATAAGAGTATCCAAACACAAAATAATAAGACAATAAATTGATATGCCTAGAATCTATGAGTCCCTTCCTGCCTGTAGCCATTAAATAACCATTGTAAAACAAAAGAACTTTCTTTGCCATATCTACAGTGTCTTTGTATGGTATCAAAAAACGATACATTCTACCTTCAACTTCCTTATTATTAACTTCTTTCATGATAAAACTTTTTCACAAATATAGAATATTTGACATTTATAAATCTTTAATTAACATGATTTAATATGATATATCGTATTATTTAACTACATTTGCATTATAAAAATAACGAAAACATTTTGTGGTTGTAAAATATTTGGTAGATTTGCATCACCATACAAACCAAATATTTTTTACCCAAAAAAAATATCCTGTTTGTGGTTATAACGTATTTGGTATGTATGGTAACTCTAAATTAGTTATAATAAAACAGAGAAGCGGCAGAATTTTCTCTGCCGCTTTTATTTTAAACAACAGGATAAATGGAAGGAAGAGTTATTAATATTAGTAGATCACTAATAGTAAATAATATAAATGATAGTACATTCATGGATATGATGTCTATGTATTTATATATTAAAGCCATAAGTGTACCTTCCAGAATATTCTTCAAAAACAAAAAAGACTTACTTCGAAAACTTCATATAGGCTCCATAAGATTTTATAGAATCAAAAAACATCACTTATTTAACAGTTTCTTCAGAGTAGAGAATGGATTCATTGTAGCCAAAAAACATAAGTTCAATAAAATACAACTTACTTTTGGGGTAAGTGATTGTACGGGATTCAAAAAAAATAGACCTATTATTAAATTAGACGAAAATAAAATACATAATATAGACTATATCTGCGACCAGATAAGAGTAGCTTTGTTTAATAACGACGTAATCATTTTAAGAAACAGGCTGTATGATGGTGAGAAAAATACCTGCCTTTTATCTGATGATAAGAGGTATCATTTGCCTGATGTACTAAAAATGGGTGTAATGAGTTATAGAACAATAGCAACTAAATTGGGTTGTGGACTAACAAAAGCAAAGTATGTAGTAGAGCAAGCAATAGAACAAAAGCTGGTTATCAAAAAAAATAACATTATAAAGCTGCCATTTCATTCAAATCCAGGTTATGCTAAGTATTTATACGAAGAATGGCTTAATTTACCAGAGAACAAAAAGGTTGGAATCGCATGGGAAAACAACGGAACATTCTGCTGGCAGATAAGTAATTCATATACTACTGTAGATCCTGAAGCTACAAATAGATTTTATTTTGGATATGAAGAGATAGAAACCAATAAAATTGAATTCAATGATGTAATATCAAAAGAATACGATACCTACGCCAATCAGTTAAGTGAAAAAGAAAAATACTCCTTCCTTGACTTTATGCACATGAAAGAAGTAAAAGTGCAAGATGGAACAGAAACGTTGATATCCGGAAAAGAAATGACATCAGAGGAGTCAATAAAAAGGTCTATCGTCAGATACTTAAAGTTAACATACCCTGATTGGGAAAAACTGGAAAGTAGAAGACAAAATAATATTATCCGAAAGTACTTCAGGATATATAAGAAGGAAAACAGTATTAAAAATAGAATTCCTTATTATAATATGCTGGTATCATGTTACGATAGATATGTTGCTATGACCGAAGAAGAAAAAGAGGATGCAGAAACGGCCACGAGAATACTGGAAACAGCTTGTTCTCAAGCCGGTGTTACTGTAGATGCTGTAGTGTCTTCCGTGTACAGAGAGCGCAAAACGCAGGCTAAAAAAGGTGTTAACATAACCAAAGAACAGGCAGCAAAAAATGTATTTGAAAGAAGAATGAAAGAAGGAAAAGAAAAATACGCTAAGGCAGTTCTTCTTATAAATGATATGACCAGCATAGTACTATCCAAAAGAAAATACCAAGACCTATTGGACAACGGAACTAATCTTCGAAGTATAATAAATAGTAATACAATAGAAGATATAGTAACTAATAGTAATATCAGTATACCATCACCTATGTCTAATGATATGAATTAGGTTGTTCTTATTATAGTGGCCGCATTTGGCTCCAAAGTAGCTTAGACAGCAGCGTCTGTATTTAGTTATTTTGTTTGTTATTATATTATTTTATGTATTCATATGAATCTGTTTTCGTATGTTTGCATCATAATAGTGTAATAAAAGTATACCGTTACCATATGACAACAGATGAGTTAATAGAAGCAATAGATGGATCTATAAGAGAGAATGTAGTTAATATACCTTCTATAGATATATATAATGTAAGGTATGATCCTAACATAAAGAACTTTCTTAGAAATTTATTTGAGTGGGGAAAATACAATGGTCGTGAAGAATATAAAAGAGATGTAATCAATTTATTTAATTTTTAATACTATGGGTAGAGTAGATAAAATTTATCAGGAAAACCTTTCTCTTATAATGAGTCAGCCCTGGGAAGAAGTAAAACGTCCTGTTTATAATGATGGGAGCGGAGTTAAAGTAAAACGTATATTACAGGTTTGTAACCAATACGATCTTCGTAGAGAATTTCCACTTGGTTCTATTAGAAAAGTTCCTTATAAATTAGCTATAAAAGAAATATTGGCTATATGGCAGAAAAGAAGTAATTCTATAAATGATTTAGGTAAAATATGGGATCAATGGTCTTTTAACGATACATCTTCCAAATTGGTTAGAGTAAAACCAGTTATATTGGAAAACACCAATAATAATTTAAAAGATATTAAGATAGCCAATATTATAGATAAAAATTTGGAATTGCATGATAATTCCAATGGACCAAAATATTATTGTTTAAACAAAGATTATAATAAAAGAAGAGTTCAAATACAATTTGAAGATACTGGATATACAACGTGGGTTGCCATGTCTGCTTATCATTCAGGTAAAATAAAAAGTCCATTTGAAAGGACAGTACATGGTATAGGATATCTTGGAAATTTTGAAATTCCTGAAATATTGGATTTTTTCGGTAAGCATTTGGAAAAATGGAAAAATCATTGGTATCATTTATTTAAGAGATGTGGTAATTATAAAGGATATGAAAATATATTTGTTCATGAATCATTTCATTGTTTATGTGATTTTCTTTTATGGGTTAAGAAAGAAATAAATGAAAGAGGTGATTTAAGTTTATTAGAGAATGGATGTGTTGATAAGGATTATTATCACTCTAATTGCTATAGTGTTTATTCATGTTCAATATTAACTCATAAGGAGAATAATTATTTGAAAAATAATAAATTTTATGTGTATAAAAATAAAAATGTAATGTATTCTTACAATGATGTTGCTAGATTTATGAAAGATAAAGGATACGAATTATTTTTATGGAATAACTCAGTATTAAGTAGAAAGTCAAGGGAAAAAGTAGATTTATTTTTATCAGAAAATATAAAAAATGGTAATATAAAAGTAATCGAGAATAAAGATGATGGATATGGATACCCTAGATTCCAAAAAAGGACTGAGTTGTTTATTAGAAAGTGTTATGGTTTTCAAATGGATAAATTAACATACGGATTTGATTCTCAGACAGATTATGTTTTACATGAAATTAAACATAATCCTACTAGCAGAAGGATAGTTACAAGCATGTATTCTCCAAATGATAATGATGAGAAAAGTCTTTTAGAATGTGCATTTTCTACAATGTGGAGTGTTAGAAATGGTGAATTATATATGACTTTAATACAAAGAAGCTCTGATTACTGCGTATCCGGTCTATGGAACGTTTGCCAGTATGCTGCACTTATGACTATGTTCGCCCACGATGCTGGTCTTAAACCGGCTGTATTCACTCATTTTGTTCAGGATATGCATGTATATGATCGCCACGAAGAACAGGCTAATGAGCTTATCGGACGGTCGTTGTTCGGACCTATCCCGCAGGTGACGGTATCTTCTCGTATGGATGGAAAGGGATTCTACGATTTTACTGAAGACGATTTTGAAGTATGGCAATATGAACCTAAAGAACAAATTAAATTTGAAGTAGCAAAATAATGAGAGTAAGACGATACACATCAATAGAATTAAATATAGATAAATTAAGCTGTGATTATTTGTGTAAGATGGCTGATAAGTTATATGAATATAGAACTGAAATACCTTTTACAGAAAGACAGTTTGAAATATATGTTTCAGGCAACTATATAGATATTCTTAATAAATTTCTTATAGAAGAAGCTGCTAATATTAGTAATTCAATACCAAAAGGTATTAATATTAGTATTGATGAATTATATATACATAGATGTGGTAATATACAGGTAAATAGAAATTTTAAAGAGAAAAAATCATTTATTTGTATGGGTGATAAAGAGAATTATATAGATGTAGATTATAATTATCCGTTAATAAATTTATGAATGCACAAGATAAATGCAATAGATGCGAGCAGTTTGAACCAAATAAACTTACTCCATATCCTTGCAAAAGAGTACCATCAAGAAATTGTCCTTGGTTTATAAAGATTTCGGAAAAGAAATATAAATCTATTTTAGCTGAAAGAGTAAGGATAATAAAAGAGGGAAAGAAGATTGAAGAACAATTAAACAAAAATCAAGATGAAAAAGAAAAATAAAGAAAAAGAAGAATACAATTTAATGGTTTTTGATGAAAGTAAAATACATTTCAATGAAATAAAAGCTTATGAATTGTCCAGTTGCGCTATATTGCCATATATTAGTTCTGATAAAATTATTCCAAATGAACTTTTTGTTTTAAACGGAGTATCCTATTCTGGATTATTTCAAGAGAAAGATAAGAAACTAATTGGAATTACAGTCAATGTAATGAAAGATGGTGTAGATAAATATAATTTTGATCCAGAAGATATTGTATATGATGTCAATAGAGTTTATGTTATTATAGAGGAAAAGGGTTTTAAAGGGTTTTTTATATTACCAAATATGGGAATAGCTATGGATTACGATGCTACTGTTGGTACTGATAGTTTCTATTCAGAACCAGACGATTCTGATGATAATATGAGCGATGAAGAATTTTCTGAATTTATAAACGAAATGGTGTCAAAACAAAAACCTTGTTAATATGGGAACATTATATATAGGAGTAGACGTAGGTAAGGAGGGAGCATGGGTTGCATTAGATGAAAAAGGTAATTTAGTGGATAGAATGGTTACCCCCAAAATAGCCTCAAGTACTGATGTGGATGTTATGAAGCAATATAAATGGATACAAACTATGTTGAATAAGCCATATGATAAATTTCATTTGTCATTAGAAGATGTTCATGCCATAAAAGGAACGTCTACTAAGTCAACATCTTCTTTTATGGAAAATAAAGGTCAAATATATGCTTTGTTCGTAGCATCCGCTGCTTATCGTACAGATGTATCTATACATATGATTAAACCTAAAGAATGGCAAAAGAAAGTATGGCAAAGTTATGACAAAGTCTATTTAGCCGGTAAAGTAGATACCAAATCTACTTCTTTAAACTGCGCTAAAAGATTATGGCCTAATGATAATTTTTACCAAAACGAAGATAAATATAGCAATGGAAAATACAAATGCTCTGTCCCTCACGATGGTATAGTTGATTCTATGCTTATAGCTGAGGCTTCTAGGCTTATGTTTTAATACAAATTAATTCTTTTTAAATTAAAGTTAGAAACAATATATCTATATTTGCAATGTGAACAAAAATTGTATGTAATGAATATAAGGGTATCTGGCAATCTTCTTGGAAGAAAAATACATAATATATCTAACGTGTGCAGTAAATCTTCTAAAAATGATTACTCCTCCAATATTAGATTCATTCTGTATAAAGATCATATAGAAATTCAAGCCATGAATGAAAGGGTTACTGTATGGGAGAAGATATATGATGATTTAGATATAGATTTGGATGATAGATCTAGTTTTTCTTTCTTAATAGATGCCAGTACCTTTATATCATTTATTAAAAACAGGTATGAATATATTGATATAAGGATAAAAGATAACAATGAAATAGATTTTGTTTATTCTAGGGGTTGTTTTTCTACAACATGGTCTGAGGACAGAGCTTATCCTAAATTTGTTTTACCTGTTGAAAACAATATTCTTACATTAAATAGTAAGTTGTTTGTTCCTTTGCTAAAAAGATCTTTTTATTTTTCTGGAAAAGATGAGTTCAGACCTTTTATAGAAACTGCTCTTATTGATATATCAAATGGCGTTTTTAATTTGGTTACTACTGATAGATTTAGATTATTTAAAAGCAGCAAAAACATAGATGGTATTGATGATCAAAAAATACTTCTTAGCGAAATAGTATCTTCCATACTTTATCAATACTTAGCTGATGATGATGTAAATATAAATATATCTACTGATAATACAAGGACATTTATATGGTTTGATGATATAATAATATCTGATATTAATGTTGTAAATAATTTTCCTAATTACAATATTATATTTGATAGATTTGAAGTATCCACAGCAATAGAGTTAAATAAAAAAGAATTCTGCTCTATTATACAATCTTCTTCTATTATTGATGATATTTATGTATATATAAATATAGGTTCAAAAACTATAGTTAAATCAGAGGTGTTAGGAACAAGAAATAAATTTGTGGAATACATTGAACCAAATTCTTTTTATGGTGAAGAGGTTATTGTTAAAGTGAAAAAAAAGGATATTATATCTTGTATAAACAATGTTGTAGGCGATTTGCTAAGAATGGAATATTGTAGTAGCATGAGAAATATAAGATTATTCAATCCTAAATATGATAATGAGTTAATAGTTTGTAGTACTTACGGATAAAAAAAAATAAAAAAAAATGGGATTTAGAGACAACAGAGATTTTGGAAAAGCGTATTATCTTAGTTTTAATTACAATGGTAATCTTTGTGAAAAAAGTAAAGAAGAAAAAGAAGGATATGTTCCTTATGTTAATCCTATGACTAATGCTCCATCTGGTTTTTGGAAAGAGTATTATAATGGTGTAGTGGGTTATTTGAATTATATTGGAATAAGGACTCAACAAATAAATAACATAAATGTATATTTCTTTGTCGTTACAATAAAGGATTATGCATTGAATGAAAACTATGTTATCTCGATTCCTTTATACACACAAAAAGGTGGTATATCGTCTTATGTGAAGAGTTTTGTTAAATACTATAGGAATATAGATATCAATAGAGAAATAGTATTTAATGCTTTTAAAAAGAAATCTACTGATGCATTTGCTCCCGGTAATTTAATTATAGCATATCCTAGAGAAGGAGGAAAAGATAGTATGGTTGAATTGTATTATAAGAATGGACTTAACGGATGGCCGGAAGCTGAAAAGGTAATGCAATTTGGTAAAGAAAAACCTGATTATTCAAAACAAGATCAATTCGTTTTTGATAGAATAAATGAATATGTAAATGATTTCAATTCTAAAATAAAAGATGTAAGAAATGCTTTGAATGCTGCTTTTGGTAATAATGTTACTGCTCATGCTGAAGCTAACAATGTTGTTTATAATCAGCCTACTCAACAGCAACAGGCTCCAATGCAACAACAGCAGCATCCTCGCCAGATGCAACAGCCTCAGCCAGTGCGACAGCCGTACCAGCAACAGTTTGGAGGTAGTCCTGCACCGGCACAGCAGCCACCTCAATCCTATGGATTTAATCAACCAAATCCTACAGTAGGTCAATCTTATAATTCGGATGTTCCTGATTTTCCTGCTCCATCACAAGAGGATTACGATAATTTACCTTTCTGATGGATGGATATAAGACTTGTTTTAAGTGTAGACAAACCAAGAGATTGGATGAATTCTATACCCATAACAAAATGAAGGATGGTCATTTGAATAAATGTAAATCGTGCGCCAAATTAGATGTTAGCGCACGATATGCCTTAAATATGAAGAATCCTTCACTTATTGAAAAAGAAAGGGAAAGAGGAAGAAATAAGTATAAAAGACTTAATTATTTGGGAAGATGTAGTCATATTAAAGATAAAGGTCTTGGGTGTGACTACAAGAATCTCAATAAAAAATTAAGGAATGCTGGTTTTGATTTGAATGGAAAAGAAGTACATCATTGGAATTATAATTATATTAATAGTGGGTATATACTAGATAGAAAATTACATAAAATATTACATGTTAATTTAGTGTATGATAATAATAATAAATTATTTTTTTTCAATGATGATATTTTAGACACCAAAGATAAACATACTTCTTTTATTAAGAAGATTGCTGAATTTTGTGAAGAAGATTTCCTTATAACGGAATTCGAATTATAATATGTTTTTGTATGGAAGTAAAGATAGTAGACAGAATACCTCTTATTAGAATAAAATATAAAAGTACAGAAAAGAGAGTATTAAAAATATATGGAAATAGAATGTGTGCTATCTACTCTGATTTAAAAAAGAAATATAAAAGAGGAGATAAGTGGACAGAAGATCTTAGTACTGCAAATATTCTTACATTCAATGAATGTTATGAGGAAACTAAGGATAACAAAGATGATGGTATAGTTTATTGTATAATTAAAATATAAAGATAATCATGTCAGAAGATTTAGATGATATAATAAAATTGCTTGAAAAGAAAAATCAAGAAAAAGGAGAAGTATTTGAAAATACTTATGTTGAAGAAAATCAATTGCAAGATACAGCAAATGGTGATGTTATTGAAGGTGTTATCAATATAGAAGTTGAAAGCAATGATATAGCTAAAGGAGAACAAGCTATGGAAGAAGTTGCTATAAATGAAGAAAAGGTAGAAGTTGATAATACTAAGGATATTGAAGAAGTTGTAGAAAATAAATCTATTCCAGCAAAAAGAGGTCGTAAACCAAAGCAAAAAAAGGAAGATGATATTGAATTAGATCCTGATGCTGTTCAAAATAAACCGGCTTCATATTATCTTATAGATGGATATTATTTTCAAGAAGTTGAATTGGGTATTGTAAAATTAAGACCTGATGTTATTCTTCCTGAATATAAACATCTTGGAGATGCTTGTATGGATTTAAGAGCAAACAATATAAAATGGATTAAAAATGAAATGGGGGTAAAACTTAAGGTCCCTGAAGATTTTGAATCTGTTACTATATATCAAGGATACACAGTTAAGTTTGGAACCGGTATAAAAGTAAAACTACCAGAAGGATGGGCTGCCGATGTTAAAATAAGATCAGGTGTATCCAGCGAAGAAGCTATCATTCTTTTGAATGGAGAAGGAAAGATAGATTGTCCTTATACTGGTGAATGGTGCTTCTGTATAGGTAAAATAAATAAATCTCCTTTTACTATCAATAAAAATGATCGTCTTATGCAATTCGAACCTAGACCTCAGATTAAAATGAGATTAAAAGAAATTGACTGCATAGAAGTAGATGAAAATAATCAAAGAGGAGAGGGTGGATTTGGTCATTCAGGTTTACAATAATTTAAAAATTTAATATTATGAAAATTTTAGGTATTCATGTTATTCTTGATGAAACATGGGAAGAATGTGAGGAAATTAAAGAAAAAGCTATTTCATTAGCAAAAGAAGTGGAAGAACTTGATGGTCGTTTGTTGTTAGCTATTAATGACAGAGATAATTTGAATAAAAAAAACGAAGAACTTGAAAAAGAGATTCTTAATTTAGGATCAAGCCTTTCTGATGTTAAAAAAGAGTTGACTACATCAAGGGATAGCAATAAAAAACTTATGTCTTCTATAAAGGAAAAAGGCGATAAAATAAAGGATCTTGAAAAAGAAATCAAGGAATTAAAAGAAGAAAATAAGGAAAGAGAAGATTATATAGGAAGACTGTTAGAACAAAATAAAGATTATTCCAATAAAGTATATTCTTTAAATGCAGCTAAAGGAGGGTATGTAAAAAAGATAAAAGATCTTGAAGGTGAAATAGATTATCTAAATGCTTCAATAAAAGAAAAAGAATCAGAATCAATTTTTATTCCAGATGAATCAACTGCAACTACTTTACCAGAGGCTGCAAAAGATGAGGAAGTACATGACCATTATGAAGCAAAGCCAGTTCAGGATGAAGATATTGTGGCTTCTTTTGTGGCTTCACCTACTATAAAAGAAGATAAACCATCAGATGTTGTTCATACACCTAAAAACAAAAAGAAAAAGAAGAATCGTCATTAAATAAACAGAGGAGGTGACAGTATGTATATATTGACATACTGTCTAAAGCTTAATATTTGGATTCTTTTAAACAATTAGCAAAGCAATTCATTGGTTGAAAATTATGGTATATAATTGTTTAATTAAATTATTTTAATATATATACTGTATTTTTTGTTTTGATAATTAATTTTATGTTGTTACTTTTGTATCAGTGTAAATAAAAAGAATTTTTATCATTTTGCAATGGAGCCATTTGTTGTGAAACACGTGGTTCCAGAAAAATACCCATATAACTCAGTTGGTCAGAGTTCGAAGCTTATACCTTCGCGGTCGCTGGTTCAAGTCCAGCTATGGGTACAATAAAATATCTAATAAAATGAGTAGATTTAGAGAAATCGAAGGATATAATGGATATATAATTTATGATGATGGAAGAGTATATTCTTCTAAAACAAATAAATTTTTATCATATAGAGTAAATAAATCAGGCTATAGATATGTGAATTTATGTAATAATGGAAAGTACAAATCGGTATCTATACATAGATTAGTAGGTAAATATTTTGTAGATAATCCAAATGATTATAAGTGTTTAAATCATATTGATTGCAACAAGCAAAATAATTTATACAGTAATCTTGAATAGTGTACAATAAAGTATAATTGTGAACACGCTTCCAAGAATGGATTATTAAATATAAAAAAGGGAGAAGAATCTAATCTTAGCGTGTTAACTAAAAGTGAGGTATGTAATATTAGAAGATTATATAATACTACTAACTTAAGTATGAATAATATAGCTAATTTGTATGGTGTTAGTAAATCTAATATATATCAAATAGTTAAAAATATTATTTGGCATGATGATGATTATATATTAGATGAAGATGTATTATATAATAAGAAAAATAGAATCATATAATATAAGATTGTTTCATGGTGTAATGGTAGCACGACAGTTTTTGGCGCTGCAAGTTCAAGTTCGATCCTTGATGAAACAACTATTAGTATCTTTGCTGATACACTTTGTGTATATAGGGCGCATCCTTACTAGTAGGATTTGATTGGAGTCGTGATCCAAAAGATACTAAATTCTTCATTAGCTCAGGCAGGTTAGAGCATCTGACTGTTAATCAGGGGGTCATTGGTTCAAATCCAAGATGAAGAGCATTTTTTAGGGAGTAAAATTGAAGTTAAGTGATTAATATGATTGTAACGGTATGTGAATATAGTTACAATTAAAAAATTGGTTCTTTGGGTGAGTGGTTTAGCCAACGGTCCGCAAAACCGTCAACAGCAGTTCGATCCTGCTAGGAACCTCATTATTTAGTTACTTTAATTGAAATATTTATCCGCCTTTTATTTGTTGTGAAATAAGTAAAAGGCACATCACAGGATGGAGCAGTGGTAGCTCGCTAGGCCCATAACCTAGAGGTCGGAGGTTCGAATCCTTCTCCTGTAACTAATTTGTATACCATGATGTTTTATATATAAAAATATAATTATGTTATCCGAAAAATATATTGATGATAATTATGTTTATCATGTATCTGATTGGAAAGAAGATACTAGTATGTATATCATAAGAAAAGATGGATCTTCTATGGTTAGACTATCTTGGTACTACAATGATAATTCTGTTTATTTATCCGATTTACATGTTTGTGAGGAAAGTAGAGGAAAGGGTTATGCTACTGAATTAATTAAAATAGCTGAATTAGTTTCTTTAAATAGAAAATGTGATGTGCTATTATTGATGGTAGACACTGGTTCATGGATGTATGAATGGTATAAAAAACTTGGTTTTAAACCTATTGGGCGTAAGAAAGAAAGACTCATGAAAAAAGAATTTGATTATGCAAGGACGCTCTATTGAGATTGTCAATAAACAAGAAAGTGACAGGGATGTCTTATGGAGGATTTTGTATCTATAATAACATCGTTCACGGCAAGACTTTATGGACAAAGATGAACTAAAAGGAAAACGGAAAAATTAATTAAAAAATTAGAAGAAGATGATGATTAAACTAGCATATAAATATCGAATGTATCCAAACAAATCTCAGAAAGAACTTCTTTCCAATACATTTGGATGCGTACGTGTTATGTGGAACATTTGCGTTAATTCGTTTAATTCATATAATAAAGAAACAAATCCTAATCCGAAATATCCGACAAAATCAGATCTTATAAACGATAGGCCGTGGTTGAATGAAGTGTCAGCAGCCACACTACAACAGAAACAGCGAGATTTCATTGAATTTTCTAAGCAATACTTCAATAAGGATCGCAAAAAGAAATTCGGTAAGCCTAATTTTAAGAATAAACATGGCGATCAGTCGTTCAGGTTGCCATATCCAAAATTTAAGCTGAGTGATAGTAAGATCAGACTTGAAAAGATAGGCTGGATTAGAATTGTTATTGACAGACCGATTCCAGATAACGCAAGATTTATTTCTTGTACTGTATCCAAAAATAGATCAGATCAATATTTTGTATCGGTTCTTGTTGAGACAGAACAAGTTTATAAGCGAAATACTGGTAAAACGGTTGGTGTTGATATGGGAGTCAAAACCCTAGCCACATTATCCGATGGTAAAATAGTTAACAATCCACATTTTCTTCGCGAAAACCAAGCGAAGCTAAAGGGAATGCAACGACATTTATCTAGGAAAAAGCTAGGAAGCAATAGAAGAAGAAAATGCAAACTCAAAGTAGCCAGGCTGCATCGTGATATAGCCAACAAGAGATCGTGGTATATACATAATATCACAACAATGCTGGTGGATAATTACGATGTGGTCTGCATTGAAGATTTGAATACATCTGGTATGTTGAAAAATCATAAGTTGGCAGGATCTATTTCCGATGCTTCTTTTTCCATGTTTCGAAGTCAACTTAAATACAAATGTTTATGGTATGGAAAGAAATTGATCGTTATAGATCGCTTTTATCCATCATCAAAGACATGCTCTCATTGTGGATGGAAAAATAATGAGCTTAAATTATCGGATAGAGTTTTCAAATGTGAAAATTGCGGCTTAGAAATCGATAGGGATTTAAATGCCGCAATTAATATACAAGCCGTCGGAGTTGAGGCGGCTCAACGGACGCAGAGCTAGCGGGTTGCCGCTGGCGTTGAAGCGTTTAAAATAGAGTAGAATTTCTATGAAGTTCTATAAAATTTACAACTATATACCTTGGTGGATGAAATTATCTGAAAAATAAATTATGGATTATATGGATCTTGTGAATAAAGAAAATGAACGCAACAGAGACAAATATATTGAAAATACTTAACAGAAACTTTCTTTCTGGTCCAAAGTATATCATGAATAATCTTCATGTCTATAATTGGGAATCTGATTATCTGGCTATAACAACATCTTTATACGCATATGAAATAGAAGTTAAGATAAGTCACTCTGATTTTATAGCTGATTTTAAGAAAACTTCTAAGCATCTTGTTTTATCTGGATCATCTAATAAAAGAGGAGTTCCTGATTATAAAAAGGGTTGTCCCAATTATTTTTGGTATGCTTGTCCTCCAAATATAATAGAAGAACATGAGGTTCCTTTACATGCTGGTCTTATGTATGTTGATGTAAACACAAATAGATATAGTGTTATAAGATCTGCCCCGCGTATTCATAAAGAGAAGTTTGATTCTTCGTTGCATAAACTGGAAGAGAAATTCTATTATAATATGAGAACCTGGAAAGCCAGAGCAGAAGACAAGCGGTACGGGGACCCTGAAGTTATAAGGAAGAAGGGAGTCAAGCAGGGAGCACAGGCTGTACGGGAATCGGCTTGGAAGGCGTTTCAACAGAGCTGTCCATTTCATTTTCTGGATGGTGGAAATAATGATTTCCCTATGTGCTGTAACGATGAAATAACAGAAAAATTTCAGTTCAAAGACTGCTATTTACAATGTGAGAGAGGAAAAATATTTAAACAACTTTTGAAATAAATATAATAATACACATATGAGCGAATCACCTAGATTATATGATTTATATGAGAATATTTCAAGAGACTTAGATAAGTTAGGTCTCAAGGGCCCATGCAGAAGTTACGTATCTCATTTAAAGGCTAAGGAGATAACTAACGTAATTCTTAGAAGAATAGAATCTCATCTTAAAGAGTATTCTAAACTTAAGTTCTCCAATAAAATAAAGATAAAGAAAATAAAGGAAGGAAGGTATTATATTGATACCGATAAATAACATAAAAAAGGGTGTCATTATTTTTTAATGACACCCTTTTTATTTTACTTCATCAAGCTAAACATTCTGTTTACAACCTGAGAAATAGTCCATCTATCATTAGAAGTAACTTGCAGAGTCTGAGCTGTACCGTTAACATCTAAGTTGATTGTGGTCTTGTCGATTTCCAGAACAGGATCACCAGCAGCCTGAGTGATGACCGTACTGTCTTCGTTGCCAGCTTCGTCCGTTACTTTTAATGTGGCTGTCAATGCACCTACAGTAGCATTAGCCGGAATACCTGTGAATGTTACGCTAAAGTTATATTCAGCAGTAGCACCAGGGTCGTCGGCAATAGCCTCACCATTATTAACTGTTTTACCAGCAGCTGTATATGTAGCTGGAACAGTTATATTAAGAGGATTTTCACCGACTGTGATAGCGAAAGTTAATTTACTTGAGTTACTTTTACCGTTTATAGTTACAGTACCACCCGTTTTTGCAACAGAAGCTGTTTCGTCTATAGTAACAGACTCAACAGAAGCCGCCTGGTTGATAGTAACTTGTTTGGTTACACTACCATCATCAGTAGCTACTTGTGCTGATATACTACGTTCTACACGACCTGTGTGCTTACTTGCAGATACACTAACTGCTTGATCCCCGTTTCCTGATCCCGGATTAAAGATCGCAAAACCTAAATTTAATTCTGCCATGACTTAAAAAATAATTTTATAATAAGATTTATACAAAGATTACTATTTTTTATTTAACATCAAAATCCCCCCCCCTTAATTTAATTATAATACTATTACAAACATTATACTTAATTGAATTTGATTAAATGAAATTAAGTATACATATCGTTATATTTGCTGTTGTTATTAAAGGAGTTTGTCTTTGATATACTTGTTTGGCTAACAAATTGACCTGTTTTTGAAACAAAAGTATATCTTTGATGTATAAACAATTAAACTAATTTGATATGCTTTTTAAATACAGAGTAGTAGTAGTAAACGAATTGGATGATCATATCGTCTGTTGTAATGTGGATACTGTGGATAGCAGTAAAAGAAATGTTATTGATAACATTAACAGTATATGCACACCTATTTATGTTAGGGTGTGGCTTAGAAAAATAGATACAATTAAAATGTGGATAAACAATATTATTTTATCATATGAACAATTATATAAAAACAATTGCACTGCATAAAAGTGCTTGGACCGAGAACGAGGTCGTTAAGTTATGCAATTCAGCATACAAGGAAGGTGTGGAATCTGAAAGAAGCATTCGTAAAAAAGCTTTTTCTTTCTCTGATTACTCAGGTAATGTGATATTATGCGACTCTTATGCTAAGCCAGAAAAAATGAAAGGAAGACTATCATCCGAAAAATGTCTTATAGGATTAATAGAAGACAATAATATTATCTGGAAGATAGGAGTGCTTAATTACCCTATAGAAGAAGAACCTTATTGGAGCGTTATTGGCAGTATAGAGAAAGTGGAGCCTTATGTTTACATGGTATTACCTGAAATCAAAATAATATGACGGGTTCACAGTTTATAAAAAAAACCGGTATAGACGATGATACTTATTTTACTATATTCGATCCTAAGCTTTTTACAATAGCCGGATTTAAAGTAGTAATGGACTATATCCTGAATGTTCCTAATGCTGTTATTCCTATACTGGATTGGCAGCATAAAGGAAAAACATTTTATTTTGTAGGCGGACACCTTTCGGATTATGCTGGGGTCATGCATAACAGCGAGGCTATGAACAACGAGGCTATGCTCCTTAAGTGGAGACAGGTGGAGATAGGTATGTATGTTAATTACAAAATACCTTTAGCACAAAAAATAGATTTAATACAAAATGTTTGCGATGAGTTCAGAAGAAAATGGAATGAACTGGGTCTAAAAGAGTATCAAGGTCTTACTAAAGACATTGATTATATTAAGGAATTTGATGTTAAAGTAAATATAGAACGTTGCGGATGTTAATTAATAGAAATAATGTAAGTGGATTTCAATCCTCTTATTGTGTAGAGGATTTTAAGGAAGTTAAATACATTGACTTTAATATACCTTATCTACCTGTTTTTGAGAAAATACCTGGGTTGTCGCACGTCTATGAACATCTTATGATGGAAGGATGGAAAAACTATTCTAAAATAGAATGCGAGAACATAGTAAATAAAAATGTGTGTGATATAAATGCCTATACTGGTAACAATGGTATAGGCATATCAGGATTCGTTAAAACAGATTTTGATTCGGTTTATAATCTATTTCAAGAAATAACTTTATTCCCTAATTTAAAAGAAGATGATCTGGAAATAGAAAAGAAAATTATAATACAGGAAATAAATGAAATGGATTATGGATACACTTTCTTTGTTAAAAGTATTTTCCGTTTCTGGGAACTTATGGGATTAAATAAAGGATTGTGTTATGATACCATAGGAACCGAAGATGATGTTAATAAAATAACGGTAAACGATTTAAAAGAATTGCAGGATAAGGTTACAAATATACCTCCTAAAGTGTTTTGTATTAATAATAATACTATTCTTCCTACTAAAAACGAATATTGGGTATCTAACATAATTTATGATAATCCTATTTTTGAAGAAGAAATTGATTTGGGTAATCAATTCGGACAATCAGATATTTATTTTGGATGGAATATGAATAATCTTATTGTAACATATGGTATAAATATATTATATGATTCTTATATTGTATTATCCGATTATATAATTAATTTATCAAACGGATATTCGTTAACTAAATTACTTAGAGACAAAGGACTTATATACGGTATTGATAAAGTAAATCCCATGAAATCAAATAATTTCTTTCCTTGTTTTAAGATATCTACAAACAAAGAAAATATTTATTTGGTTAAAGAAGAAATAAAAAAATATTTTAATGATCTTGTATTGGAAGACAGTATTATTAATATAGTAGAAGATATGAAAATAAAAATAAAAATATCTTCTATGAATGTACTGGATAATGTCATGGAACTAATAGAAGCAGAAAAAGATGGGTTTTTTCTTAATCCAGAAAATAAGATTATTGACATAAAGTATATTGACTTATACAAGGATATTGCAAAACATTTCTGTACATCAAATATGTGTATATTAATATCAAAATAATTATGGACTTAAAAAACAAACCGTATATGAAAATCCTTTGTGAAAATATCAGCGAATTCCAGGACTTCAAGGACCTGGCTGAACAGCGCTGGGGCTACCCCATCTGTTATCTGGCGATGGAGACGCGACCTGAGCAATTCCCATGCGTGGTGTGCTTCACAGAAATAATTGACTTCAAAAAACATTATGTGCTATGCATGTTCTGTTATGAGTCTGATTTTAAAGAACTAAAAGATATTAGAGAAAAATATGGTACCAAAGAGTAATGGTATACCATTACCTAATTTAATATGCAGCAATGAACAAACGAAAAGTAAAAAAGAAGTTTAAATTAACAAACAGAGAATTTAAGTTTATGACTTTTAATTACCCGAATATATTTAAAGATATTCCCCTTGGTACACATTCATTCTTTGCATGTGCTTCTCTTCCTTATAGAATATGTTTTGTTAAGGGTAAAAGAGTAACACCAAAAGAATATTACAATTTTTTAGATGAAAAATCAAAGAAGTATGATAACATTAGAAATGGTTATGAAGAAAAAACTAACAAAACAAGAAGTAGATAAGCTTATGCAAAAGCCAGCATATGAACGCACAGAAGAAGAACATAAGATGCTGGACGAGTTTTTTGAAGAATATTTTAAAGATGTTCCACCAACTCCTTGGCCGTGGGAGCTTTATAAGTCTTATCCTAATTCCTTGGAATGGGAAAAATGTGTACACTATTCTGGATTCGGAGATGTGTTTTTATGAAATTCGAATTTATTCCGTAAATAATTATGAGACAAGTTAGAGATTACAAAAAACTATTTAATTTATCTGATGATGAATACAAAGATATTCTTGAATACATATATTTCTTTGAAGATGATATTCTTGAAAAAGCTTATACTAGTAAGGGATTAAATTGTTATATGTTTGAAAATCCTGATAGATGTTTTTGTTTTAAAGACAGTAAAAGAATATCTGAAGAAGAATGGAATTCTTTTAGAAATAAGTGATGATAACTAAATTTGTTTGTTTAATGAGGGCGGGGTACCACCTACCATGAACCCCCCGCCCCCAAATCGCGTTTTTGGGGAGCCACCCCCTCTTTACCGGCTTCAAAAACGCGTTTTTATATCCACAAGAATAAATCATTGTATATCAATCATTTATATCTTTATTGTTATTTAACTTGCTTGAATAGATTATTATTAGTATTAAATACGCGTACATTATATATGTAATACCGGCTTTGATTCATTTACATTTGTTATAACTATATTAATACCAATTAACACATAATTATATGCATAATCGAAAAATGGTTGTATATTTGCATCAGAGTTAAGAACAACAATTTAATCACTTTAAAACATAATCATCATGGCTACATTATCTAAAAAACAACTGTCTCAATTACACAATGCTGTAATCAAAGAATATCGTAACAATCTGTCAGGCGCTGTAAAATTGTATTGCGCACTGTTTGGCAAACAAAACGATCTCAAGTCAGTTATTGACTATCTTAAGGAATCAGGAATAAATATTTTGCCATCTGTTGTTAAGGCTGTCGTTGATATGGCAAAGAATAAGGATGAAGTAATGAAAGTGTGTGCTCAGATGTTACCTAACATTGATGGAGCTTACATCAAATTTACTACATACGAAAAGACTTATTTTGATGCTAAAGAGGATGATAAAAACATCTTGGGTGATGAAAAGATGCTGGAAGACAAAGCCGTTGCTGGAGTATCTTATAAGGATTTTGGATTATGTAATCCAATTGATATTAAAGAAGGTGATACAGACTATTATTTTATCAAGACACAGAATGAGTCATACAGCACTGTAAAGGTAGCTGTAAAGCTAACCAGCTACTCTATAGCCTTAGTGGCTAAATGTGTGATAGCTTATCTGTCAGCAGAAGATAAAGACCGTTAATCTGATGCGCTTGCAGACCGCGAATAGTCTGCAACGTACACAAGTGCAAACCTTCACGTGGTGTGTATGATCTCGACTAATTGCACAAAGTTATTTAACATAGATATTTATAGGTATTGATTTAATTGGCTAGTCTAGCTATATATTAAATCAATGTATGTAACCCAATCGAAGAAGGTTATTATGTAGGTGAGTAACGTCGCGAAAACCTACAGTATACGTAGCTTATAAAATCGTTGGAACGCATCTCACTTACTCATGCGATAAATAGAGTACGGCTGTCGATATATGGCAGGGTTAAACATGTATCCAAATCATGTAGGGTATTGTTTGATCAAAACGCAAGGACACGAACTGTTATTATGTTGCGGTAAATCGTGTAGCAGACGGTAAATAAATACGACATATCGTTACGGGTATAGATTCCACGAGAACGGGTGGTGGGCGTTCGCGCCAAAGTCCGTTAGGTCGGTCATCCGCCAGTTCTTTGTGGAATAATTACGTAACGTAAAAAACTATACCAATCACGTACCAATACGAAAGAACTTCGTGATAATATTATTGGTTGGGCATACATACGATAAACATAGTTGGTTCGTTATTAGGGTTCGATTCCCTAGTATGCTTCAAATATAAAAATAGTAAAACAATGAAAGAAAAAATAAAAAATATTCTTTTTTGGTCTTGTATAATAACAATGGCAATATTTGTAGGTTGTTTATCTATTTCAACTATTGCATTTGTAATAATCACAGAAAGTAATCTTTAAATATGAAAGCATTCAAATCGCACAAGGTGGACGTTCGCGGATTGTCGCGAAAAGAAGCTAAAGAGAAAAGGAAAATAGAGTATAGACGTTGGCAGCTATCACAGCAGTTAAAGGAAGTGATAGCCGTGGAACAAAACAAAAATGAACGTAACGCTTGGAAGGTACGCTCTTATTTGGCAAATAAAGAAAGGAATTAAATTATGAAAAAGAAAGATATTAAATTAGCTATAGTAGCTTCAGCGTTGACCGTCTTATTTATAGGCATGGCGGTAAAGATGGATGATTGGGCATCTAATCAAAGAGAGTTTTCTTATGTGGATATAGAATCAGGGGATGTGGTTGATCAAGAAACACACGATATCTATCTATCTATTCCTGATATCGTGTATGAAAATATAGTGTTGTTATTAGACGATAACTATACAGAATATGATGTTGTTAAATACTACAATAGTCATCGCGCTTGGGCTGATTCTATTCAGATACAAGATTCAGAAAACGTATAATATTATCGTTTTGGTTTAAATCGAAACAAAATGAGTATATCGTTTTGTATAACACCCGTGATTTTTGATACTCACGGGTATTTTTTTTGGTTTAAATCGAAACAATTAGTATTGTTATAGCCTATATTTTTATGAGTATAGGCTATTTTTATGCTTTATATTCTCGGTTTTCTTTATGGAATTGAATCTATTTTTGTTTGTTTGTATCAGAATGTGCTTATTTTGTTATCGTTTTGGTTCAAATCGAAACAAAAATTGGATTAGTTTTGTATAACTATCGTAATTTTCGAGACAATATCTTTATAAATTGGTTTAAATAGAAACAATATGCTTAGTATAATATGTGATTATCCAGTTACTTCTATATATTTGATATAGGGGAAAAAATGGTTTATAACCTTACTGCTTCAGATAC
>OBIN01000009.1_pt1 | contig 44659 bp, 60 predicted proteins | sample 1481581 | NCBI WGS metagenome assembly OBIN01 (sample SAMN02044685, study PRJEB22538) | human gut metagenome
ATACCTCCGTGAGTTGGCTATCAAGATGTATGACGAGTTCGCTATTCAGTCTGTCGGAAGCGATAAGACCGTAAAGGACTACTTCTATGCTGATGAAATCAATGCACTGGAAGCGAACCTCGTTACCATCAATACCCACAGTCTCAAGAGGTCTTACGGCACTGCTCCTACCTATGCCGCCAATGGTAATACGATGGATTTCAAAGAACTCAATCGTTTGGAGGGAGCAATCCTTGACCTTTACGACAGGCTCACCAATGAGAGTGATGGAAGGAGGACATTCACATGGAATTTTGGTATGAAGGGAGGGTTATAAATGGCGTGGAAATTACTTCCTACTGATTATACGGACGCTGTTTGGAGTGGTCTGAAAAGATACACACAGGTCGATAACTCCGATGGTACGGTATCGTTCAACGATGTTACGACCTACACCAATAAGGAGAAATCCTTCTTCGGTGCGAAAGACGCTAACCGTATGAACGAAGCTCTGAACTACATCATGTCTATGCTGGAAAACGGCACGAACTTGTATGAGGAGTTTCAGACCTACTTCACCACGCAGAAGGAGCTTTTCAAAAGCTCGGGTGATAGTTCTTATCAAGAGCTGACCCAGTATTTCGTAAACCTCAAGGCACAGGGCGATTCGTCTTTGGCACAAATCGAAAAGACCTATGAGGAACACATGACTACCTACGAGGGCGAGCAGACTGCGGCATTTAACACATGGTTTGCTGGTATCAAAGGTAAGCTGAACGAAGATATTGCCGGAAGTCTGCAAAATCAGATTACCGAAGTAGACGAGCGTTTGGCGGCACTGGAACACATGACCTTGAAGAACCTTTTCACTGTACCTGTTGCGATTGACAACACTGGTACTACGCTTCTTGCTGACGATTTGGGTAATGCAATCGTGGCAGATTGGAAATATAAGGAGGAATAAAAATGAGTGCAATCAGTATTGAAACCAAGAAAGTGACGGAACTCACGGCGTTCACCACACCGACCGATTCGTGTCTGATTCCGATTCACGATGGCACAGGCTTGAAGAAAATCACCTTTGCCAATTTCAGAACCAAGGCGGTTGAGGGTACGGAAGCGAAAATCGCTCCTCTGCTCTTTAACAACGCCGGGGCGCACAATGCAATTTACCGTGGCAAGTCGCTGGGTAGCACCGTGACTACCGCACAGTATGCCGCTATCAAGGCTGGTACATTCGATGATTTATACATCGGTGATTACTGGACTATCGGCGGTGTCAACTACCGTATTGCGGCGTTCGATTACTACCTCAACAGTGGCGATACGAGCTGTACCACCCACCATGTAGTTATCGTGCCGGACACTTGCCTGTACAACGCACAAATGCACAACACCAGCTCCGGCGGTTACGAAGGTGGTGCGGCAAATACTACGACTGGCGGCTATGTCGGCTCGGATATGTACAAGAGCAATCTCGAACAGGCTAAGACCACTATCAAGAGTGCGTTCAGCGGTCATATTCTGAAACACAGAATCTATCTGACGAACGCTGTTGCGAATGGTCGTGCTTCCGGCGGCGCATGGTGCGATTCCGAAGTTGACCTTATGTGCGAGCAGATGGTCTACGGCAGTGGTATTTTCTCCCCTGTTTCTGACGGTAGCAATGTCCCGGCTAACTACCGTGTCGAGAAATCTCAGTTGCCGCTGTTCCAGCACGAGCCGAGCCGTATTTGCAACAGAAATAACTGGTGGTTGAGGGACGTTATTACCGCTTCCTATTTCGCCTTTGTCGGCAACGACGGTACTGCGTTCTACTCCGACGCTTCCTATTCTGTTGGCGTTCGCCCGGCTTTCTGTATATCTTAAATCTGCGCCCCCTTGTGGGGCGCACAAGGAGGTTTATTAACAAGTGTCTGTATTGAAATCGAAACGAAAACCGTCACAGTTTGAGGTATTTCACCACCTCAACAAAATGCGTAAGGAGGTCACGGATTTACTGCTCCGTGATTTCGGGTACGACCTCGACAAAGCCGTGAAGAAAGTTGAAACAACCTTCGGCGGCAGACCGTATGAGGAGTTATCACCCGATGAAAAAGTCCGATATGAAAAGCTCATGGAAAAGAACACTGCGTTTGCAGAATGGTTCATCGCAGACGAGCGAAAAGTGATTGTTGATTGTCTGCGTAATATCACCGAGGAGGTATATGTTGCAAACAGCATTTACCCAACCTAGCTGAAATGATACAGACCGAAATAAACCTTCTTAAAGGTTGGAGAAAGTCTGACAACAAGTTCAAGTCGGCTCTCCAAGAGGGTAATCTCTGATTCCGCTTCCAATTTCGCCAATGTCAACAACAACGGTAATGCGAACTACAACAACGCTTCCAATTCTAATGGCGTTCGCCCGGATTTCGATTCTGTGATTGAGTAGCCTATCGAGCGTTTCACAGACAGAGAAAGGAGAGATTATCCTTCCGTATGGTAAATACTAAATGCGACACCTCCTATTACGATAGCCGAGGTTATCAGCGCAAGATATTTGATGGAAATGTTCTTTACGAAAGTAAAGCTAAAGCAATGAAAGGTAGTGATTGGAAACCACAGGTACAGAGGTTTAACATGACCTATCTGTTGGAGTTATCGAAAATGCAACGAGACCTTGAGAACATGGAGTATGAGTTCTTACCAACTACAAACTTCACCTTGCATGAACGAGGAAAGCTCCGGCGTATTACAGGCGAACAGGTTCAAGACAGAATCGTGAAACACGCTCTCTGTGACGAGGTTTTGAATCCTCTGATTGAACCACACCTCATTTATGACAATGGAGCAAGCGTTGTCGGAAAAGGTATCGCTTTCACTCGTAAGAGGTTGCTCACCCACCTTCGGAAATATTATGCACAGCATGGTAGTAACGAAGGGTACATTCTTCTGATAGACTTCTCAAAATACTACGACAATATCAGACATGATGTGTTGTTGAAGTTGTTTGAGCAGTATGTCGATGATGAACACGCCCTATGGCTTCTGCGGAAGACCGTAGAACGCTCAAGGGTTGATGTATCGTACATGAGTGATGAAGAATATGAACACTGTCTCGACAAGTTGTTTGATTCTCTCCTCTATCAGTATATGAACCCGAAGCTGTTCACAGGCGAAAAGTTCATGGGAAAGCACCTCAATATCGGAGACCAAGTGGCACAGACCGCTGGAATCTCTTACCGAATACGAATTGATAACTATGTCAAAATCGTTCGTGGTGTGAAATTCTACGCTGGCTACATGGACGATAGTTATGCTATTCACGAGAGCAAAGAGTTCTTACAGGAGCTTCTTGAGGACATTATCGAGATAGCGAACGAACTCGGAATCACGGTCAATACCCGGAAGACGAGAATCTGTAAGCTCTCCGAGCATTGGCGATTTCTTCAAGTTCAATACTCTCTAACGGACACCGGGAGGGTGATTCAGAAAATCAATCCAAAACGGCTTACTGCAATGAGACGGAAAATGAAGAAACTCGCTCCGAAGCTAACAGAAAAGGAGTTTACGGACTTCTATAAGAGTTGGTTTAAGAATCATTACAAAATAATGAGTAAGAAACAACGAAGTAACATGGACACCCTATTCAATCAATTAAAGGAGGTAACGAAATGTACACTATCACCCTTGCCAATGGCAAAAAGCTGACCGGGCTGGATATGAACGGCACGAACTATGTCAGCAAAGAAAAGGTGGACGAGACTATTTTCAAGGATAATCTCTCTACCATGAAGGTCTCCGATGGAGAGACCGAGACTACCTACACTGATATGGTCTTCATTCAGCAGATGGAATGGGCTGACGGCACTTTCTATCTTGCGTTCCGTGAGAAGACTAAGGAGGAGAAGCTGGTAGCCGCTCTCAACGCAACCTCTAATAGTATCACTGATGTACAGGTGGCACTTGCGGAAGTATACGAAATGGTTTTAGGAGGTAACTAACTATGGCTAAGATTTACGTTGCACTGATTCGCAAAGGTCTCAAGACCATTAACGATGTACCCGAACAGCTCCGAGAGGAAGTCAAGAAGCTGTTGGAGGAATAATCATGCTGTGGCGCATTTTGCTATGGCTCAACAGGAAGGAGGTGAAAAACATGGCTGTTATCTATGTGGCACTCATTGTCAAGGGTAAGCGTACATATGCGAGTGTACCGAATGTTCTCAAGGAACAGGTCAAGGAAATGCTCATTGACCTTGAGCTGGAAGACCTTATCACTGAATAAGGCGGCATGAGGGAGGGTCGCTCCCGGCTCTCCCTCACATTCTAAAAGAGGAGGACAAGAAATGTGAACATTGAGTTCAATCAGATTCTTACCTTCGTCTCCGTTGTTGCCGCCGTGTACTTTGCTTTCAAGAGCAATAGTCGAGCCAATAATGACGAGGTGAGCAAGAAAGCACAGGTTGACGCTATTCTGTCTCAAAAGCTGGATTCTATCAGTGATGATACGAAAGAAATCCGCAAGGAAATCACAGACGTTAAGGTCAAGGTCAACGACCTGTCCGAGCGTGTCGTGATGGTTGAGCAGTCTACGAAATCCGCACACCACCGACTTGACCGATACGAGGAAGAAGAAATCTACCACGGTAAGCCAAGAAAACGATGGTGGGTATGAAAGGGGTGATACCCGATGAACCATTCAGATTTTGTCAAAACCGTTGCGGCGTATATCAAGAAGTACGCCACGGTGTACGGAATCGAGGTCGTGTCACCTATCATCGCTCAAGCGGTGTTGGAAAGTGGCTACGGCACTTCCGAGCTGGCTGTAAACGCTCATAACTACTTTGGTCTGAAATACCGGGAAGGTCGTTGCAAGACCTGTATCGGTGTCTATCACATGGTGGGAAGCGAGCAGAACGCAGACGGCAGTTACACCAGTTCTGCTATGCAGTGGTGTAAGTTCAAGGATATGGAAAACGGAGTTATCGGCTACTTCGATTTCATCAACATTCCGAACTATAAAAATCTCAAAGGCGTTACCGACCCTCGGAAATACCTTGAGAATATCAAAGCCGATGGCTATGCTACGTCTCACAAGTATATGGACAACCTCATGCGTGTTATTGAGACATGGCATTTAACCGATTATGACAAGAAGGAGGAAACAAAAATGAGCAACAGTCCTTTGGTGGTCTACACCAAGCTCTCCCCGAACCATTCCGGGCAGAGAACCCATTCTATTGACCGTATCACACCGCATTGTGTAGTAGGTCAGCTCTCCGCAGAGAGTATCTGTGGCTGTTTTATCAGCACCTCTCGACAGGCGAGTTGCAACTACGGTATCGGTACTGACGGTCGTATCTCCATGAGCGTTGAGGAGAAAAACCGTTCGTGGTGTTCTTCCAGTCGTGAGAACGACCAGCGAGCGGTTACTATCGAGTGTGCGTCTGACAAGACCGCTCCGTATGCGTTCAATGACGCTGTGTATGCGTCTCTCGTGAACCTGTGCGTTGATATTTGTCAGCGTAACGGCAAGAGCAAGCTCTTGTGGCTGGGCGATAAGAATAAGACCCTTGCCTATGCACCGAAGTCCGATGAAATGGTACTGACGGTACATAGATGGTTCGCCAACAAATCTTGCCCGGGAGACTGGCTGTACAACCGTCTCGGCAACCTTGCCGCAGAGGTCACTAAGCGTCTCACAGGCGGCTCTACCGACACTGGTAAGGTAGATGTACCCTCTGACGGTAAAACGCTGTACAGGGTGCAGACAGGGGCGTTCTCGAAGCGTTCCAACGCTGACGCATGGGCGGCAAAACTGAAAGCCGTTGGCTTCGATACCTACATCGTACAGATGGGTAATCTGTACAAGGTACAGGTCGGTGCTTACAGTCAGAAGTCCAATGCCGAGAACATGATGGCGAAGCTGAAAGCCGCTGGCTATGACGCTTTTATCACTACCAAGTCCGGCACTGCGGCTGGTACTGCGAAGAAATCTGCGGCTGAAATCGCCAAGGAAATCTACAATGGTACTTGCTCTGACGCTCGCTGGTCTTCGTGGGGCAACGGTGCAGACCGTGTAAATCGTCTGAAACAGGCTGGTTATGACCCGAGCGAAGTACAGTCAGAGGTCAATAAGCTGTTTTAACCCAAGTAGTAAAAGTAGTTGAAAACAGCATTTTGTGTAAACTTTTTATAGATACGCGCGTATATAGAGGAAGTTATACGAAAAAAGCCAAGAACAGCTACTTTAACTACTTCAATCATCAAATTTAAGGAGGAAATCAACATGATTAACTGGAAAGTGCGTATCAAAAACAAGAACTTTTGGATTGCTCTGATTCCGGCGGTGCTTCTGCTGGTACAGGTGATTGCCGCTGTCTTCGGTTACACCCTCGATTTGGGCGAGCTGGGGGACAAGCTGTTGGCAGTCGTAAATGCCCTGTTCGCAGTCCTCACGATTCTCGGTATCGTGACTGACCCGACCACTGCTGGCATTGGAGATTCCAAACAGGCTCTTACTTACGAGACACCTAAAAAAGAGGACGCAGTTTAACCTACGTCCTCTACTATGAAAACAAATCCGACACAATGCTTCACGAAAAAGAATGAGTTCGGATTTGCACTATTTGGTGGAGCTGTGCGCTCAATATCCGAACTCGAGATAGTGAGCGTATTGTTCCCCGAAATGTTGAAAGTCAGCACGAGCTTACGTCCTTTGTCTCCATCATCGTACACATAAACCGAGTTGACAAGCGTGTCGATGATACGCCGCTGATACTCAACATCTTTTATATCACCCCTCTTGAACGATTCGAGCCAATACATGATTCGCTCCTTCGTCAAGAGGGGCTTTTTCATTTCCTCCCGGGCAATCTGCCCTTCGAGGTCTCTGCGTTCTTCTTCCAGCTCCTCAAGACGTTCCTTCGTTGTTGGTGTGATAATGCCTTGCTCTATTGCGGACATGAGGTTCTTGATTCTCTTATTGGTCTCCTTCAATCGTTCCTGTAAACCTATGAGAATGGAGGTGTCTTGAAGCTCCTTCTCAATCAGCTCCATAGCTCGAGTGGATATTTTTTCTATGTTTTCATCGGTGAGTACCTGTTGCACCGTGAACTCAACGACAGTCCGCTCGAGCCATTCTTTTTTCTCGACCTTCTTCTCGCAGTTATGCTTCCTCTTACGATTTACGCACTTGTAGTAATGGTGAACCTTCCCGGTCTTTGAAGTGCCACTCTCACCCACCATAGGCTCTCCACAATGACCGCAGAAGACCTTTGTAGTGAGTAGATAGTCCTCTATGGCTTTGGCTTTTGCCCGGGCTGTGTAGTTGTGCCGGAAGGTTGCTTGCACCTTATCGAACAATGTCTTGTCGATGATGGGTGGTACTGCGTCCTCCAAGACTACATCATCGTATCGGTACACTCCGATGTATTTATCATTCCGCAGAATCCGGGACAGGCTGTTCTTATTAAAAGCATTTCCTCGGGAGGTCTTAAACCCATGCTCATTCAGCCAATTCACAATCTGCGTTTTGGACTTACCCTCTGCGTACATCGTGAAGATGGTTCTGACGGCTTTTGCACCCACTGGGTCAATCTCATACTGACGGTCGTTTCCTATCTTATATCCAAGCACAGGACTTCCCATAGCGATACCGTGGAGAGCGTTCTCTTTCATACCTCGCTTGATACTCCGGGCAAGATTCTCGCTGTAATACTCCGCATATCCCTCGAGGACTGATTCAAGAATGATTCCTTCCGGGGTGTCCGGCATTGGCTGTTTGGCGTAGAAAATCTTCACACCATTACGTTTGAGCTTTGCTTTGTAGATGGCACTGTCGTACCTGTTCCGGGCGAAGCGGTCAAGGGTGTACATAATCACAGCATCAAAATGCCCCTTCTCGCTGTCCTTGATAAGCCGCTGGAAGCTCGGTCTGTTGTCTGTCTTGCCGGAGATAGCCCGGTCGATATATTCGTCTACGACAATAAAGTCGTTCTTGAGAGCAAATTCGTGACATTCACGAAGCTGTCCCTCGATTGATTCTTCTCGTTGGTTGTGGCTCGAGTAACGAGCATATATTACCGCTTTGATAGTCTCACCTCCAATATCTTCTTTCTATATATCAAAGCGAAGGGAATGACCTTATCACACTGCCGCAGTTGTTCCCTTATCCCCCTCAAGCTCCTCACGGTTCTCAAATTCATAAGCCATAGACATGAACTCATGCTTCGCTCGCCGGGACAGTCCTCGGTAGATACGAAGAATGTCTTCCTCGTCTGCGAAGAAGTCCATGACGGAACACTCAAGCAATTTTGCCATTTCCAGCATTTCGGATTCCTTCGGTAATGACCCTTTAGTGTTGATGGCTGTTGCGAAAGAACTTGAACCCTTAACAGCTTTGACAATGGCGGTCAGATTCGTGCCTTTTTCAGCACAGATACGATTGATATTCTCTGCGAATGTCATAGTGATTCCTCCTCTGCAAAAAATAAATTCGTAAAAACCGAATTTTCCTATTGACAATTCGCATAATAAGAATTAGAATAAGAACATGAAGTTCGGAAAATGCGAATTGGCAATAAGAAAGCGACCTCTCGAAAATGGCAGTTTTCGGGAAGTTATAGTTATTGATGGTCTTATAAGAATAATAACAATAATTCGCCTATTTGTCAATGGCAATTCTGATTTCAAGAATTTATATCGTGAAGGAGGTAAGAGATTCGTGGACATTAAAGAGAGAATGGCAAATGTGGGAATGACACAGGTAGACATGATACTGGAATTGCAGAAGCGAGGTTATGCAGTTCAGCCGCCTATGATGTCAAGTATTCTCCGAGGGGTTTATACCTATCCCAAGGCAAAGCAGATTCTCGCTGTTTGCAAGGAAATTCTCAAGGAACGTGAGAATGAATGAGCCTGTCAGAAGTACAGGTAAATGACCTCGCAAGACCCTTAGTGGGTATCATCACAAAGTTTTACGCAGACCCTAAGAATGAGGAGGATTTTCAGAAATGGCTACGCAATGTAGAGGAACGAAAACAAAAAGAATCAACAGACATAAGCTCGCTGTGATTCAAGCATATATCATCATCGGTACGCTGGTACTGATTGGCTTTATCGGTGGTCTTGTCGTAGGACGAGCTACCGCTCCGAAGAAACAAGTTACCGTAACGGAGACGGTTGAAGTTCCTTCCTACGAAGCCGATTCCCTCCCGGTTGCCGAAGAAGTTACATATTTCGATGTACCACTTTCACACAGCTTGCAGAGATACATCTACGAGGTGTGTGCGGACGAAAATGTTCCAGTGTCACTCATTATCGCAATGATAGACCAAGAGAGCAAGTTCAACCCGGAAGTGGTTAGTAAGACCGGGGATTACGGTCTCATGCAGATTAACACCATCAATCACGAATGGCTGGCAGAGGAATACAGAACAGCGGATATGCTTGACCCATATCAGAATGTTTTCTGTGGAATCAAGGTCATTGGTTCGTACATTCAGAACTACAATGACTACGGTTTAGCTCTGATGGCATACAACATGGGTGACTACGGTGCTAAAAAAGCATGGGAAAACGGTATCAAATCCACCTCATATAGTGAGAGCGTTCTTGCTCTCATGCAAAAGTATGAACAGGAGGTGAATGTAAATGCCACAAATGCTGACGCTAAGTAACGGCAGACCCGAAACAATCCTATCCCCGAAGGATTTTGAGGATTTGATTGATAAGCACATGGGTATGGACTGTGCGAATTACTATCAGAATCAGATAGAACAGCTTTCAGAACTCATTCGAGACCTTGACAGTTATGTGGACGATAAAGACGTTCACTCGACCGTCAAGGAGGTGCTGAAAGAACATGGCTACTAACCGAAAAATCGGTAACAGTTTTGAGACCGAGTTCTGTGAGCTACTGTTCCAGCACGGATTTTGGTGTCACAACATGGCGCAGAACGCCGCCGGACAACCAGCAGATGTTATCGCTGTTAAAGGTAAAACGGCGTACCTCATTGACTGCAAGGTGTGTTCTCATAACCGATTCCCTCTCTCGAGAGTGGAAGAAAATCAGCACTTTGCTATGGAAACATGGAAAGCCTGTGGAAATGGCGAGGGCTGGTTCGCACTCAAGGTCGAGGACGAAATCATTATGATTCCTCACTTTTCAATGGTGGCTCTCTCCTATGAGAAGTCAACTCTGAATCTGACGGACATTCGAGAGTATGGAACGCCACTGGAAAGGTGGTTGAAGAAATGCTGATTGAAGTCTCAAACACACTGACAGTCGAGAACCCTACCCCGGAAATGGTGCTGTGGTGCAAGAGAAACCTCACTATACCAAACCCGGAATATGCGAAGAAATCTCGCATGAACCTGTGGCTCGGTAACACGCCGAAAGTCCTGTCACTCTATGAGACCCGAGGAACAACGCTGGTGCTTCCGTTTGGAACACTCCGACTACTACCGAAGGACATATCCGATAAGGCACTGTTCTTGAGCGAATTTGCTGCCCCTGTGGAGGTAAATTATAACGCCGATGTTCCACTTTATGACTACCAAGAAATCGCCGTACAAGCGATGGTAGCCGCCAAGTATGGGATATTACAGAGTGCCGCCGGAAGCGGTAAAACGCAGATGGGTATTGCCCTCGCCGCAAGGCTGGGACGGCGTACATTATGGCTCTGCCACACACTCGACCTTATTAAACAGAGTAAGGAACGAGCCAAGCTCTATATGAGCGAAGACCTCATGGGTACTATCACGGAAGGAAAAGTCAATCTCGGTGAGGGAATCACCTTCGCCACGATTCAGACCATGTGCAAGCTCGACCTCGCACAGTACCGGGACTACTGGGATTGCATAATCACAGACGAGGTACACAGGGTCAGCGGCAGTCCTACCGCCGTGACACAGTATCAAAAAGTGCTGAACAGTTTATCGGCACGACACAAATACGGTCTGTCAGCAACGGTACATAGGTCAGATGGAATGATTAAAGCTACCTACGCCCTCGTTGGTGAGGTTGCCTACAAAGTCCCGGACGAAGCTGTGGCTGACAAGATTATGAAGGTAGGTATCTACCCTGTGGGTACAGGGGTGCAGATAAGCCGGGAAGCCCTTAACACGGACGGAACGCTGAACTACACAAAGCTCATTACCTATCTTACCGAAAACGCCGCCCGGAATCAGCTCATTGCAGATTCCATTGAGCAGAGACCTTCTCTGATTCTGTCGGACAGGCTGAATCACCTCGAGGTGCTGATAAGTCTTCTCCCGGCTGATATGCAGAAGGACGCTGTGATGATAAGCGGCAAAATGACTACCAAAAAGAGCAAGGCTGAACGAGAACAGGCTCTTGAGGATATGAGGAGCGGCAAGAAGAAATACCTTTTTGCTACCTACTCACTGGCGAAGGAAGGATTGGACGTACCACGGTTGGAGCGTCTGTACCTCACCACCCCACAGAAGGACTACGCCGTGGTGACACAGAGTATCGGGCGTATCGCTCGTACCTTCGATGGAAAGTCAGACCCTATCGCCTACGATTTCGTGGACGATATAGCTTACCTCGTGAAGTCCTATAAGAAGCGATGTACGACCTATCGAAAGAACGGTTGTTACTTCGTAAAGGAAGGAGGGACAAGCCCATGCGATTGATTTCTTATGACTGTGAGGTCTTCGCCTATGACTGGCTCGTAACCCTCAAGGATAAGGAAACAGGTGTTTACACCTGTATTTGGAACGACAATGAAGCTCTGAAAATGGCATTGTCCGATGATTGTATCTATGTCGGTTTCAACTCGAAACACTACGACCAGTACATCATCAAAGCGATTGCCGCTGGGTTTGCCCCGGAGGAAATTAAAAAGGTTAACGATTTCATTATTGCCGGAGGGCAAGGCTGGCAGTGTCCGCTTCTCGATGGTATCTACTTCCGTTTCAGTAATGTGGATATTCGAGACGATACGCAACAGGGGTTATCCCTTAAAGCCATTGAAGGACACCTCGGTATGTCGGTTAAAGAATCCAGCGTACCGTTTGACATTGACCGTCCTCTAACCCCGGAGGAAAAAGCCGAGACGGAGTTCTACTGTAAACATGACGTTGATACCGCCGAGAGACTGATTGACATTCGTAAAGACTACTTGAAGAACAAAATCAACCTCGGTCGGCTGGCTGGTCTTGATGAAGTCAAGGCAATGGGTATGACGAACGCCAAACTGACTGCGGCAATGCTGAAAGCAACCAAGAAGCCACACGATGATGAACGCAAGTATGTCTACCCGGACAATCTGCGAAAAGAGTACATACCACCCGAGGTTTTCGCTTTCTTCGATAGAATGTATGACCTCTCCATTTCGGACAGTGAGCTTTTCAAAGGCAAGTTCAATCTGAACATCGGTGAGTGTCCTGTGACACTCGGGTATGGCGGTATTCATGGTGCAATCCCAAACTTCTTTTGGGAGGAAACCGAGGATAGAGGAATTTGGAATGAGGACGTAGGAAGCTACTACCCACACCTCTGTACCATCAATGGGTACACAAGCAGAAACATTCCGTCTCCGCAGATTTACGAGGACATTCTTGACCGCCGTATGAAAGCGAAAGCCGCTGGCGATAAGCACACGGCGAACGCTCTGAAACTGGTTTGCAACACCACCTACGGTTGCTTGCTGAATCAGTACAACGACCTCTACGACCCTCTCATGGGTAGGTCGGTCTGCATTTCCGGGCAGTTATATCTACTGGAACTTGCAGAGCATTGTTACCAAGAGATTGAAGGACTGCGAATTGTCCAGCTCAACACGGACGGTATCATGGTCGAGTGCGATAAGAAGGACTACGACACACTGACCGCTATCTGTGCTGAATGGCAGTCTCGTACAGGCTTTGACCTCGAGGAAGATACCGTTGTCAAGATAGCGCAGAAAGACGTAAACAACTACGTTGAGGTTCAGCCGGGTGGCAAAGCAAAAGCCAAAGGCGGCTATCTCGTGAAGGGTATCGCTCCGGCTGGTGCTTTCAATATCAATAACTCCTGTGTGATTGTGGCTACCGCCCTCAAGGAGTTCTTTGTAAACGGAACGCCTGTCGAAGACACCATCAATAGTTGCGATGATATTTTCCAGTTTCAGATTATCGCCAAAGCCGGGGCGAAGTACCGGGAAGCCTATCATGTGGTGGACGGTGAAAAGCAGTCCGTTCAGAAGGTGAACCGAGTGTACGCCACAGCGGACGAGAGATACGGAAAAATCTTCAAGGTGAAAGCCGAGGACGATTCAGAAGCGAAAATAGATTCTCTCCCGGAACACTGTATCATCGACAACGATAACGAGCTGTCCATTGACGAGGTAGACAGAAGTTTCTACATCGCAATGGCGAAAAAGCGAGTTGACGATTTCAAGGGTATCAAACCAGAAAAAACTAAAAAGCCAAGGAGGACAAAGAAAATGGCAACTACTACCAAGACCACAAATGTATATCAGAAGCTCCTTACTGCAAGGGCAAAGTTTCTTGAAGCGAACGTGGAGAAGACAGGAAAGAATATGCACCTGTCCTTCAAATACTTCGAGCTTGAGGACATTGTACCGACCGCTATCCGCATTTTCAATGAGGTTGGTCTTATCCCTGTGGTGAACTTCACCGCTGATGTTGCAACCATGAACATCATCAACACCGACAACCCGGAGGAATCCGTACCGTTCGTTGCTCCGTTCAATCAGATTGCTCCTATCGTGAGCAACGCTGGCAAACAGGCTACAAACGAAATGCAAGCTCTCGGTTCTTCCATCACCTATATGCGCCGCTACCTGTATATGATTGCGCTGGACATTTGCGAGAGCGATTCCATTGACGCAAATCTCGGCAAGGGCGAGAGCGATTCCGCTCCGGCGGCAGAGAAGAAAGCTCCGGCTACTCCCGAGCAGAGACAGGAAGTGAAGGAGAATCTGACTGCCCCGGCTGACAATGCTTCTGCTTTACAGATTAAGGGTCTGAAAGCTGTCCTCAAGAAGCTCAAGGACGCTGACCCGAGCAAAGAGGAACTGATTGCAAACATCGCAGTACAGACCAAGGGATTCACGGAGATTTCCAAGTCCGATTGCGAGACGCTGATTCAGAAGATTACCGCAATGCTGGAAGGAGGGGCTAAGTAATGGCAGACATTAAGTGGCTCGAGGGCAATCGTATTCAGATTGCCCCTCCCAAGAGAACCAAGAAAATCACAGGTACTCGCTTCGCTACTATCCTCGGTCTGAATCCGTGGAGTACCGCATTTGAAATGTGGTGTGCGATTACCAAGACCTATGAGAAGCCCTTCGAGGACACTATCTATACGGTTGCTGGTAAGACCATCGAGCCGAAACAGGCTCGCTACATGGAGCAGTCCTACGGTATGGACATTGTTCGCCCTTCCGATGTGTGGGGTGAGGACTACTTCAATAAGACATGGGGAGATTTCTTCCCGGAGAGCAAACACCTCGGCGGTATGTGGGACTATCTGATGAAGGGTGAAGACGGCAAGACCATCGAAGCTGTTCTCGAAATGAAGACCACCAAACGTGCGGAGGACTGGCAGAACGATGTTCCCGAGTATTACGCATTACAGGCGGCATTATACGCTTACCTGTACGGTGTGGACGATGTGATTATGGTCGCTTCCTTCCTTGACGAGAAGGACTACAAAGACCCGGCGGCGTATCAGCCGACCGCAAGCAACACCATCACTGTTGAGTTCAAGGTCTCCGAGCGTTACCCGGACTTCGCAGACAAGGTAGCCGTTGTTGAGCAGTGGTGGGCTGATTATGTCGATACTGGTATCTCCCCGGAGTATGACGAGAAGAAGGACGCTGAAATCCTTGCGGCACTCCGCACCAACACCCTGTCTCCCGAGACTGACATTGAAGCTCTGATTGTAGAAGCCGAAGGTCTCAAGAAGGAGCTGGACGAGATTTCTGCTTCCACAGCAGACAAGGAGAAGCGTCTCAAAACCATCAATGACATTATCAAGGAACACGCTATGGGGCAGTTCCGTGACGGTGATAAGAAGGTCGAGGTCAAGGGTTCTACCTATGTGTGGACTGTCTCTCGTTCCGAGACTAACAGCGTTGATAAGGACGCTCTGAAAGCTGACGGCTTGCTGGATAAGTACAGCAAGAAATCTGAAACCTACCGTATGACGGTTAAATAAGGAGGACAAATTCATGGCAAACAGTAAGGAACTGACCGAACAGGTCATGGAACTGCATAAGAAGCAGACCGAGGAAATGAAAGCTCTCGAAGAACAGCGAGAGGAAGCTCTCAAGGTTGAGAAGTACGATGAAGCCGCTGTCGAGCTTCACAATATGTATAACAGCTACATTAAGGCTGGTTTCACCGAGGAACAGGCATGGAAGTTGACGGAAATCGTCTTCACCAACAGTACGAAAAAAGGAATTTTTTAAGGAGGACACTACAATGGCAAGAATCCCTATGACGAGCGGTTTTGTAATTATCCCGGAGGGAGAATACGTTTTCCGCATTTATGACGCAACCTATGACGAGGATTTCGGTCGTATCGAAATCAAGCTGGTAAACGCACAGGGCGCAACCCACACCGAGCGTTTCTCTATCAAGGATAAGAATGACGAGTACAACGAAAAGGCTCTGAACGCTTTCTCCTACTTCGCTAAGACGGCTATGAATGACTACACGATGGAGGACATTGACCCGGAACAGCTTATCAATCACTACATTCGTGCAGAGGTTGTTCACACCAAAGTTCCGAGCAACAAAGACCCAAACAAGGAAGTCACTTTCGCAAACCTCGGGGACAAGTCTCCGGCAGATGGTTTCGACACCGAGCCTGTCGCTCGTGCGCTCACTCTCGGCAGTGGTAACAATGCCGCTCCGAAAGCCGCACCTAAGACACAGACTGCTTCCGCTCCGGCTAAGACTGGACTGGATATTGACGCACTGTTGGGTTAAGCAATCAGCCGGGAGGGGCAAGCTCCTCTCCCGGATTTTTAATAGGAGGTGTCGCATGACAGATAATGTCAATCACCCGGCACATTATGAGACCGGGAAATTCGAGTGCATTGAGGTAATGCTCGAGACACAGGGCGTGGAAGCTGTTCTGAATTTTTGTCAGTGCAATGCTTTCAAGTATCTGTATCGTGCCAAGCGGAAGAATGGTCTCGAGGACATGAAGAAAGCCGTTTGGTATCTGAACAAATATATCGAATTGAAGGAGGGTCATAACTATGACGAAACGACAGTTGGTGAAATGGCTGGAAGCCAAACAGAGTGACGCAAAGGCAGAGGTCGAAATCCAGTATGCAACGGCTGAAAAAGCCTATTTTGCACAGAGAGACGAAGCTCTGAAAATCAATGAAACTGTGGACGAGGTGTTCCGTTTGATTTCGGAAGCTGATACGGTGGCGAACCGCTGGAAAGAAGCTCTTGAGAAGGTTGAAGGGATTGATACTACCTGTGGTTGGTACACCTCTTTGACAACGAAGCTCTCTGATTTGTCTGATAAAGAGAACATTATCACATGGGAGCTTTCTGCGATAAGTCCGAATGGAACGATTATACACGAGCAGTGCATAAATATACAAATGTTCTGTGGACACACCAAGCCGATATGCTCGCTTCTCATGTAGAGGGGGTGTGAGGTATGGTGGCAAGAATCCCGAATTTGGAGCTTCTGCTCTATAAGGCACAACAGGCTCTCGCCCATGACCCGGATTTCGTTCAGAAGATTGCCGAGATTAAGGAGAATGATAGCCGCAAGAAAGTCTACCTCGATTTCAGTGTTGAGTGTTTCTCACAGATTTGGGGTAGCACCTGTACCGGGTTCGATGTGACCGAAGCTGGTGAGCCTGTTATGGCTGGTTCGGCTATGACCGAGGAATACACCACCATCGTACATGAGAAGACCACAGATACCTACTGTGTGTTCTTCGGAGACCGCCCTTGCTACAAGGTGGATAACCCGAGCAACGAGTTTTACGAGGACATGATGAAGCGTCAGATGGCAAGCCTGTCTCGAGCCAAGAACCGCTATTAAGGAGGAGTGAGCGATGATTAAATTTGAGAAACCCGAGGTATGGGGCTGGGAACACGCTATCCGAGGAATGAGAAATCCCCTCAATAGCTGGGAACGCTCCGACAGCTACCCGGCGGTTGACTGCGGCAAGTGTGGAATCATCGACCGAGAAGGTATCTGTCACCCGAAGGAGCATGACTGTACTCCGTATGAGTGCTATGCAATCGGTGACAATGATAAAGACCTTATGACCCGGCTCATTCGTGGCGGCGCACCTCACCGTAAGTTCCTCCGTCAGATTTTCGTATCGGCGGATATTACCGCTCCTCTCTACTGGTGGAAGGAGTTCGATACATACAAGGTCGGTACGACAGCTAATAGTTGTTCCACCATGCACAAGATACAGGCAAAGGAGTTCACCTTCGAGGACTTCTCCTGTGAGCATTTGGACGAGCCGAGCAAGGCGATTCTCGGTGTTGTTATTAACGAGCTTAACAACAATCGTGGCTGGTACAACGATTACAACAGGCTCGTAAGCGAGGGTGATTTCACCGATGTAGAGCGCAAGCAGTTTTGGTGGAATATGATTCAGCTTTTGCCCTCCTCTTTCAATCAGAAGCGAACGGTCACTATGACCTACGAAAACCTTCTGAATATGCTGGAATATCGCAGAGGTCACAAGCTGGACGAGTGGCGTATGTTCTGCGATTGGATTCTCACCCTCCCTTATGGTTCGCTCTTGAAGGAAGGTGTGGGTAATGAACAGAGCTGAACGGCGTAGGCAGAAGAAAGCCGGAATTAAGGTACAAAAAGAACCCACTCTGAATCTGAAAGTCAGTGATTTCGACAACATGGTCTCTCATGCGGAGAAGTCAGCCAAGGAAAGAGCGACAGCGGCGGCAATCCATGAAATCGACCAACAGATTCTCGAGCATGACGAAGCCTATTCTCTCGACATTGACGCAATGGTGCTGTGGACGCTTCATGTTTACCTCGGGTTCGGTAAGAAGCGTCTCGAGAGATTCTACCGGGATATGTTGAAGGAACACATTCACATGAGGGAGGTCTACGAAATGGACGATACCTACCCGGAACGCTACAAACTCAAGGAGCTTTGCAATGTCGATGTGGAAGCTCTGAATAATGAATTTAAGGAGGTTATACACAATGTATAAGTTGAAGAACGTCAACGGCAGAGTGAACGCTCTGCTCCGCACCGGGAAGGACTTCGTAAAGAACAACCTCTCCGTGTCTGCGGCACAGCATATCATTGACACTGGTAAGCTGGTGGAATCTGATAACCCGGACTACCCTATCTGCATTGATAACCAGTGGTATTTCGAGGGTGTTGAGGTCAAGAAGACAGCAAAGAAAGCCCAGTTGAGTTCCATGTATGGGGAAATGAAGGAGGGTAAGTAAATGAGCCGAACTTTCTACTCCGAGTATGTGAATCATTGTCTGCGATTCTATGCTCGACATGACAGACCGAAGTTCCACTCGGAAGCAGACAAGCATAACTGGGCGGCGTGTGACAGCGCACTCAAGTCGTTCTCCGATAATGACCGAGCAATGCTCCTGTATATCTATCGTGAGGGCGATACCGTCCCGGACAATATCTATCAGTTGGCGAAGTCCAAAGGTATCTCACAGGACAGCATTTGGAAGCTCGTAAATGAGCTGGAAAGAAAGGTGGCAAAGCGGCGTGGTTTACTATGACAATATTCCCGAGGAATTAAAGAAACTCGACCAGTGGGTGTGTGCGAATGATGGAAGCAAAGTCCCTATGAAAGCATGGGAGAACGAAGCCGCTTCCTCCACCAACCCGGAAACATGGTCTGATTTCGAGACTGCTCTCGAATCGTACAACCAGCACTATTACGACTACTGCGGTTTCGTATTTGCGGACAATGGGTATGTCGGGATTGATATTGACGAGGGGTACGATGAAGACGGTCTTATGAGCGTCCTCGGGGCTGATATTGTCGGTAAGTGCCACAGCTATACGGAGAAATCCCGGAGTGGGCGTGGATTCCATATCCTACTCCGTGGAACTCTCCCCTTCAAGGGCAAGAACAATCTTGCTGGCGTGGAGATTTACAAGGCGGCTCGCTACTTCATTATGACCGGGAACACCCTTCTCTACCGAGAAATCATCGAGAACCAAGAAGCGATTGATTATGTTGTGGAGAAATACTTCCCGGAAGCTCGAGAGACCTCCGATAAGGTGGTTGTTGGGCGAGACAAGATATACGCCCCGGTATGGGAAGAACCTGTCGTGAATGGGCGTGTAAAGCTCCGTCCAGTATATCCAAGAATCCCGGACGGAAGCCGCAATATCTGTCTCACCTCCCTCGCTGGTATGCTCCACAATCAAGGCTACTCCAAGTCACAGATTTACGAGGAGCTGTTGTACGCCAATGCGGTTGCCTGTGACCCACCTCTCGACCGAAACGAGTTGCGAACTATCTGCAACAGCGTCACGAGGTACAAGCGATGAAGATTAAATGCTGTAAGGACTGCGTTGCTCCGAAGCGACACCCCGGCTGTCACGGTGTATGTCCCGAGTACCTATACGAAAAGGCACTGTGGGAGGAAGAAAAGAAAGTCATTCGTGAGGAACATAGGCGATTCAGTGAACTATATGAGCAACGCTCCGAGGGTGTGCGAAAAGCATTAAAACACAGAAGACGATAACTTGCACAGAAAAGATAAAAATTTATCTTTTAGGTATTGACATTCAATCTTGTATGTGTTATCTTATAATCACAGTAAGACAAAAACTTATCCAATAAAGATTAAGGAGGATTTTATCATGGAAGTTATGAGAAACATGACTATTGACACTGAACTGTTTGAACTGGGAGACATTATCTCCTTCACACTCACCACAGGGGAAAAGGTTAAGGCGAAAGCCATTCGTGAGACCCCGAACGGTATGCTTTTCATCACCGTTGACTGTCTCAAGGACGAGCAGAAAATGTTCGAGAATCTCGGCAGAGCCGAAAAGGTTGACTACGAACATTCCGACCTTCGCAAGAAGCTGAACGGAGAAATCTTCGAGAGCTTCCCGGAGGAAATCAAGGGTCGCATGATTGGTATGCGAGTAGGTCAGACGAACTGCTTTGATATGCTCCGTATTCCTACCGAGCGTGAAATCTTCGGAGAGAACCCTTACGGTAAGGACGAGCCTGTATCTGTTAGACGCTTCTACGGCATGGAGAACCGCCGTGAGCGTATCGCTTTCCAAGGCTCGGAGACAGGTACATGGGAATGGTACTGGTTGCAGAATAAGGTTGAAGATTCCGCTTCCGATTTCGCCTATGTCTACTACTACGGTATTGCGGGCCGCTACGACGCTTCCAATTCTAATGGCGTTCGCCCGGTCTTTCTCTTATCCTAAAATCTCGCCCCCTTGTGGGGCGAGTTCAATAAAGAACGGAGGTGAATGTCGTGCAGACAAGATGTGAAGACTGTAAGAAAAGATGTGTCTGCCACGCTTGCCCTCTACATAATCAATGCCGCTACACTTTGAGGTGTAAATCCTCAAAGTGTTACTGCGGAAAATATAGGAGGTTATCAGAAAATGGAACAGAACAAAATCTGTCCTCTCCTCACGACTAACACTGTCGTAGACGAGAATAACACCGTGAAAATTGGCACACAGCCTGTTTTCTGCGTAACCGAGCAGTGTTCGTGGTGGTTGGAGGACAAACAGAAATGTGCAATCGCAGTTATGGGAGGTAAGAAATAATGGCATATTACATGAATAAGAGCGTCCCGGCGAAGCGAGGAGATATTTTCTACATTTCCAACTCCAAGTGCTACGCCACAGACCCGAGTAATGCAGAGGGAAGACCAGCAATCGTTGTCTCCTCTGATAAATTGAATGAACACGCAGATGTTGTCGAGGTGGTCTATCTCACCACCAAGGAAAAGCGTCTCATGCCTACTCATGCAGAGGTGCTGTGCAAGATTCCTTCAACCGCTCTGTGTGAGACCATCTACACAGTCAATAAGGACAGGCTGGGCGATTTCGTCCGTACCTGTACCGATAAGGAAATGGAGGGTGTCAATGCTGGAATCCTCTGCTCACTCGGTATCGTCGCTCCTGTGGTCGATGGTGAGCCTGTTGACAACTCTGTAACGGTCGAGAGGAATCTTTACAAGCACCTCTACGAAGACCTTCTCAATAAGGTAATGGCGAGGTGATAAATAATGCAAGAGCTTTTCGAGACACGCAACGGTCGTGTCATTATGGACGAGGACTTATCCTCGAAGATGTATCTGATTAAGCAGTATCACCCCGAGAAAGCAGACGAGACCAGCTCCGGGTTTGAGTGGTCTGAAATGGGTATGGCAAACCTGTTTGGTTTGCTCTACTCTCATGAAGCTCGCTACTGCCCGGAACACAAGAGCTGGTACACCTATCACGAAGGAGCATGGCGTAAGGACGAGGGAGCAATTCTCGTGTCCGAGAAGATTAAAGATTTCGTTCGTTTGATGATTCTCTACTGCGGAGAAATCGAGGACGATGATACCCGAAAGTCCTACACCGGGTTCGTCAATAAGATGGGTGACAGGCGTATGCGAGATAGAATCCTCAAGGACGCAACAGGTGAGCTTCGTATCTCTGCTGTGCAGTTTGACGCAGACCCCTATCTCATTAACTGTCTCAATGGTACATACGACCTTCGAGACTTCTCCTTCCGGGAACATAGCTGGAACGATTTTCTCACCATGCAGACAGCATTTAGCCACACTATCTCCAAGACGGTTAAGTGTAAACGCTGGGAGAAGTTCATTAAAGAGGTCACACAGAATGACGAGGACAAGGCAGACTTCCTTCAAAGAGCTTTGGGTTATTCCATGCTGGGTATGAGCAACGAGGAGTGTATGTTCATTCTCCACGGTAAGACCACTCGTAACGGTAAGTCTACTCTGCTCAACACCATCGAGACCATGCTCGGTGACTATGCCAAGGTTGCCCCGGTCGGTATGATTTGCCGTGGAGACCGTCAGAAGGACGCAGAAGCCGCCAGCCCTACCCTTGCCGGGTTGAAGGGTAAACGCTTCGTCACAATGTCCGAGAGCAACGAATACGGCAAGCTGGACGAGGAGAAAATCAAACAGCTTACAGGCGGCGAGGAAATCTCCGCTCGTGCGCTGTATCAGTCGGCAATCACATTCAAGCCGCAGTTCACCTTATGGCTTTCCTGTAACGACCTTCCGATGGTAACAGACAAGTCTCTGTTCGCTTCCGAACGTATCAAGGTGGTAGAGTTCAATCGTCACTTCTCCCCCGAGGAACAGGACACTCACCTCAAGGACGAGCTGTGTGAGCAGTCCAGCATGAGCGGCATTTTCATGTGGTTGGTGTGTGGGTATATTCACTACAAGGAACGTGGACTTGCAATGAGCGGCAGTCTGAAATCGGTTGTAACCAAGTACGAGCGTGATAATGACCTCGTGTTGCAGTTCCTCGAAAACCGCTGTGAGCGTGTCCCGGAGGAAAGCTCGCCAACCGTTATCAAGGCGAAAGACCTGTACAACGCTTTCAAGATTTGGGCGAAGTCCGAGGGTGCTTATATCCTGTCGGCTCGTAAGTTCAATTCTGAAATGGAGCGTCACCCGGAATGGTTCGACAGGAAATCGACCTCGAGCGGCTATGCAACTTACTGTGGTTTGAAATTGAAGGAGGTACTGTGATGAAGTACATGAGCGTTATCACGAACTTTGGGTGTCACTACAAATGCCCCTACTGTATCGTGAAGGAGAATAATCTCCATATCCCGAGAACGACCCTCTCCGGGTTGGATAATCTCGAGGAAGCCTTGAAAGAGAATAACTGCGACATTGTTTCTATCTCCGGCGGTGGAGACCCACTCCACGAGTACGAGAAACACATTGACTGGTATCGAAAGTTCTTCGGTATCGCACACAAGCGCAATGTTTTCTTCAACGGTAGTATGCGCCCTATTCCTGTGGAAATGCACACCAGCTACATGACTGACGAGACCGCTTTTCCATTCTATGATTGCTACCGGGTTGTGTACCATGCAAACAGTATCGACCAGCTCTCGCACATTCGCCGGACTGGTAATGAGATTGTTCGGGCAGTATTCGTGGTAACTGCGGACTACACCATCGCTGACATCATGGACATTGCCCTGTTCGTGAAAAACAGCACGGAGATTGACGAGTTGAGCTTCCGGCAGTTGGTTGATGATAAGTACACCGAACAGCACTACCTTGAGGACTATCTTCGCATGGGTCACAAGAAGCTGTGGTGGTACATCGAGAAAATGACTACAACCTCTACTACGCAGAGAATGATGTTAGCGGTAGGTACAGGGATTTTGAGAAGGAGGTGCTGTAATGACTTTACAGGAAAAATCAGAGCTGGTACGGCTCTTGAACCTATACCAAGCTGACCTTCTCAATCAGAATCGGAAGAACATTGAGAATGGCAGAACCGAGTATTTTGTTCCCGGCGTGAAAGCACAGTACGAACACGCCCGAATTATCAGCACGAAACTCTCTGTCGAACTCGGCAAGGGTATCAAATCATGGTGGGAGGTATAACTATGAATATGGTTTGCAAATGCGGTGGCAAGGAGTTCTTCACCGAGGAACACGGCAATCAGACAGGACTTTACTGCTCCGCTTGCGGTAAGTGGCAAAAATGGCTCAAGAAAGACGAGATACGACTTTTCAATCATGGTGTCAAGGTGGAGAACGCTTCTTTGCTGGAACGTCTCAAGGCTCGTATCGAGGAGAGTGCAATCAAGGTATCTACCGTCAAAGCTCCGCACACCTACATGAAAGCTGTCGGCACGAGAGAGCTTGAGAAAATTCTCGAGGAGGAGTTGGGAAATGAAGACACGAAATGACATACTTGCCGAATACGTCCGCAGTCGTTACCCCGAGATTGAGAAGACCTTCGACTTTGCCGCCTACTCCGCTGGTGTAGCTCTCAAAGAGTTCGGCAGATGTATCAAAGAAGCGTTCGGAGGTACTGATAAGGAGGTAGATGATGTTTGCGATTCAGAACATTAAGACCGGGAAGTTTTTGTATGGCACAGACTACCGATACCGCCCTCCTCACCAGCGTACCAGCAAGACGAAAATGCTCACTTACAGCTCTATCGCAGAAGCCGCACACGACTTTTGGGTTAAGAGGAAGTGCGGCAAAGATTACAGAATCGTTGTGCTGAAATCGGTGGAGGTTAAGCGAGTGATTGACTACTACGAGAGCAAAAACTTCATTTAACACAAAGCGGATAAGTATTTATCAAAAACGACATTTACCAAACTATCTGAAAAGGATTGAAAAACAATCTTTTCATAAGAACGAGTTATTCTTATTATTACAGTAGTTAAAGTAGCTGTTCTCAAGGTATTGCGTGTAACTTCCTTTATATAGAAAAATCCCTATATATAGAAGTTATACGCAAAAACCGATTTTCAACTACTTCTACTACTGCAATAAGAATAAGAAGAAAGGAGACTGAAATGGATATAGATAAGCTGTTAGCAGACAGTTCCGAGGAGACTGTTGCGACTAAGGAGACTGTTTCCAGCGAGGAGAATGTCGGAACGAAAGCCGTTGCGACTACTGGAAAGAAAGAGACAAAGCCTAAGAAGAAAGGTAAGCCCCGAGGAGGTAATAACTGGTTGAAGCCGGAAAACATCGCTCCGGGGCTTGAAGCTGGTGATAACACGAAGTTCCTCTCCGTCAATATGGCGTTGATGAATATGCCGGACATTGACATGGAAAATCCGTTGGAGGTGCAACAGCGACTTTCCGACTATTTCGCTTTGTATGCACAGTATGACATGAAACCTACGGTTGTTGGTATGGCTATTGCACTGAACGGACACAACAGACAGTGGCTTTATGCGATTACACATGATGTTGCGACAGGGGGTTCGGGATATAAGACTGCGTTGCCGCCGGAGGTAGCGGTCGTAATAAAAAAGGCGTACTTTTTGCTCGAAAATTTGTGGGAAAACTATATGCAAAGTGGCAAGGTCAACCCGGTAGCTGGTATCTTCCTCGGCAAGAACAACTATGGCTACCAAGACAAAACCGAGTACGTTCTCACGCCGAACCAGCAGAACGACAACGACTATTCCGCTGATGAAATCAGAGAACGCTACATTGCAAGCGACCAGCAGAAGCGACTTTCAGCAAGCAACTCTGACGAGGACACAAGCGACTAAGCGACTTTCGCCCACGCTCCGACTTTCCGACTATCAGCCGAGCGACTTTCGACTATCGACTTTCGACTATGAAATTGCTCCGGGATTTCCCGGGGCTTTTTCTATGCAAAAATTCACGGAAATTTTCAGAAAATCAGCCGGACACAGCACTCACCTCTTTAATGCTTTAATGCAATAAAGCAAAACGTACCCCGGGCGGCTGTTTCGGGTTTCTTCCTATATAATGCAAATTTCAATCCTTACAGGATAATTTTTTATCCGAAATGTATTGACATTCAATCTTATTTGTGTTAATGTCTAATCAGATTCAGACAAGAAACAACACAAATCGGATAATATAGGAGGGTTCACAATGAAACAGAGATTCACCAGCAAGCAAACCAGCATAAACAGCACAAAAGCCCCGGCGGTTTACAGTATGAAAAGAGCCGTTAACGTTATGACCGGGAAAACGGTTGTTTACATCGGCGGCGGTCGGTTCGATACAGCCGCAGAAGCCGCCCGGGGTGATGTGGTACGGCTCGCCGCCACGAAAGCCGCCGCCCTTCTGATTACAGTATATGAGGGAGACGGAAGCGGCACAGGCAGACAGACAGCCGCCGACAGTTGGCAAGAAAACAGGCGCACCGCTGATTATATGGACGAAATCGCCGCCGCTCTCCCGGGTTGGAATGTTGCCCGGTTTGGTCGTTTGATTCAAGCAACACAGAAAAGATAAATTTTTATCTGAAAAGTATTGACAAATAATCTCGTGTGTGTTATCTTATAATCACAGCAAGACAAGAAACAATCTTCACAGGATAAATTATAGGAGGTATTCAATTATGGCATACGATTACAGAGAAGCAGTTAAGGACGATGTATTAGAATACATCAACAACGAAATCAATTTTGAGGATTTCGACACCCTCGAGGAGTTGGAGGAGCATTTGAACGAGGTTCTTTTCACAGAAGATAGCGTGACCGGGAACGCTTCCGGCTCGTACACGTTCAACACCTACGAAGCAGAAGAAAACATCTGTCACAACCTCGATTTACTCGGGGAAGCTCTCGAGGAGTTCGGAAGCGGTGCGGATTACTTAATCACCCACGGAGCGGAAGCCGCAGACGTAACAATCCGTTGTTACCTGTTGGGCGAGTGTATCGCCGCCGCTCTCGAGGAAATCGAGGACGATTTCAACGAAGCCCACGAGGGAGAGGAGAGCGAGGAAGAATGAAAAAATACACGTTCACAGATGGCGGCTATACCTTCCAGCGGATAGACAAGAAAGCCGCCCGGCGAGCTTATAACAATGGTCTTCGGGTTATGCTTTGCCCGGTGAATCTTCGCCCGGGCTACCCTTACCACCCGGAAACCAGCATAAGCGGCAAAGCCGCCGCAACATTTGAAGAAGCGTTGAACGCTTTCGAGTTCTACAATCTCCGAGGGAAGGAAACCGGGCGTTATACGGCGTTTTATATCCCGATTCGAGAGGTTGACAGATTCACAGGGGAAGCACCCACAGCGGCAACGCTGGGAACGGTCACGCAGTACGATTATAGATATATAGGAGGTTGACAACATGAGCGCATTTGAAAAGCTGTGCAACGAGTACAGAGAAAATAAGAGATTGATAGAGGAGTTGGAAGCGATGAACGACAGTATAAAAACCGACATTCTCGCAATCATGGGAGACCGGGAGACGGTCACAGAGGGAGCGAGCAAAGCGACATACAAGGCGGTTACTTCGTCCCGGTTCGATTCTTCCGGCTTCCGTAAAGTGTACCCGGATTTATTCACCGAGTACAGCACCCCGACAACATACCGCCGTTTTACGGTTCAATAAGGGGGTGAAAAGATTTGATTTTACTTTGCATTTTAATTTTTCCGTTCGTGGTCTTCTCTGACCTGTTAAAAATGAATAAATAAGGCGCAACGCTCCGGGCTTCGGCTCGGGGCGTTTTCTGTTGCCCTCTGTTCCGCCTGTGCGCCGCTGTGGGTGGCTTCTGTCTGTGGGGCTACCCCATTACACCCCGGCGGCGTTCCGGCTCTCTGTGGGGCTGTCTGTGGGTCTCCGTTGGGGCTACCCTGTGGGCGGCTACTTCGTCCGGGTTGCTGTAAAGTGTAATCTTGAATAGCCGCCCGGGTTCGGTGTCGGTGCTTCGGTTCGTGCTGTGTCGGTACGGTTTGGGCTGGTGTACGCTGTGGGGCGTTCTGTTGGAGTTCTACGGCGTTTTTCTTGCTGGTGTGGGTTGATGTACCCCGGCGGCGTTCCGGGCGTTCTGTGGGCTTCTGTGGGGCTGTGGGTACACCCCCGGAGGGGGATTGACAAGGGGCGAAACCGGGCGAGGGAGTACGCTGAATATTCTCAAAAAATAAAAAGACCCTATAAAAGATAATTTCTTATCCTATCAGTGTTGACAATCTCCCTTTCTCGTGCTATACTCGTATCACAAACAACAAACAGGAGGTCAAAACATGGTTAAGAATAACATTGAAGTTGATGTAAAGGTGAAGCTCCTCGAAGCTGGGAAGACACAACAGCAGTTGGGTGAAGAAATCGGCACTACTGGACAGTACATCAACCGAGTTCTCAAGAAGAATGGTGGAATCGTGAACGATACCTTCGTGAAAATGATGGACGCTCTTGGTTATAACATCGTTCTCACCTACGAAAAGAAGGATTGAAGTAGTTAAAGTAGTTGAAAATAGTATTTTGCGTGTAACTTCCTCTTAGTACACGCATATATAGCAAAAGTTACCGCAATTTTTGATTTTCTACTACTTTTACTACTTGAGGAGGTGAATATCTCGTGAAAGCGATTGGTTATATCCGTGTATCTACGGAGGAACAGTCTGCGGACGATAAATACGGTATCGAGGTACAGAAACAGGCGATTTCAGATTACGCCAATAGGAATGATTTTGAAATTGTATGCTGGCTGACCGATACAATCAGCGGTGCGAAGGACAATCGCCCGGAACTGGACAAGATTCTCTACAATGCAGACCAGCTCCCGGCACATGAAGCCGTGATTGTGTTCAAGAATGACCGTGTTGCTCGTGACACAAAATTGTATTTCTATTACTTCTACACGCTCGAGAAGCGGAATGTGAAGCTGTTGTCTACCGAGGAACATTTCTCGGAAGGTGATGATTTCGCCAACATCTACCGCTCTCTGCTGATGTTCGTTGCGGAACAGGAGCGAAAGAACATCGCTCTGCGTACCGGGCGTGGGCGGTCTCTCAAGGCACAGTGCGGTGGGTACTCCGGCGGCAACAAGCCGTATGGTTATTACTGCGTAGACGGTATGCTCATGCAAAACCCGGAAGAACGCCCTATCGTGGAGACGATATTCCGAGAGCATGACGAGAATCACACCTCTTTGCTGGACATTTGCGAGATTCTGTACGATGGTGGGTATCGAACCCGAAAAGGCAAGAGATTTCAGCCGTCCACCATTCGAGGAATCCTATCTAACCGCCCCTTCTATGAGGGTAAGTATAAATATGGAGACATGGGCTGGGTACAGGGCGTACACTCCCCGATTCTCCCATTGGAGGTGTAGAAATGAAGAAAATGCTATCTATTATGCTTGCCGGAGTGCTTATGCTGGCGGTCTCCGGGTGTGGAGCTGAACCACAACACAAGGTCTCGTATGTCAGCGGAGAAAAGCTCACTGTTCTCGAGCAGTACGATTGTGTGGCTGTCTATACGCAGTACACCAACGACAGCTCCGAAACTGCTGTCCCGGCTGATGAAGTGTCGGTCAAAGCATTTCAGAACGGTGTCGAATTGTCACCGCTTGTCCCGACAGGTGACAGAACTAACGGCTATGTGCAGTGTGATTCCAATGTGCAGAGCGGCACGACCGCTGATGTGGTGTGGCTGTTCGAGCTTGACGATGATTCTACCGTATCGGTGGAGCTATCCGGCGGCGAGAAGGTCGAAATCCCATTGACAGAGGAATGAGCCTATGTGGGTGCTGGCAATATTGATATTTCCCTTTGCGGTACTCTATGAGATTGTGAAAATGAATGAGCAGTCTCACCACCGAGGGAAACGAAAACGAAGAAAAAGATTTTAATGACGAGGGTGCGTTATCGCACAGAGATTTAATTCTCTGAACGGTGACGCACTCTCTTTTTGTTTGGAGGTATTTATGAAAGAGTTACTTGAAAAAATTCTCGGGCAAATCAAAAAGACCCCGGAAGGGGTCAGAGCCTATGAGGATTTATACCATATCTGTCTCGAGACACAGAAGACAGACATTCCCCTATCCGTGGAGTATTTGAAAAAGCTGTCGGACATTATCGAGAATCGGATTCCACAGTCTGAAACAGACAAGGAGCTTCGCTCCCTGTTCATGCTTCACAAGAAGGTTCTGCTTGCCGCCGCTCCGTTTGATTTTGAAAGCTATCTGCTCTATGTCGAATGGGAACGTGAGCCGGACAAGAAGTTCTATGTCCCTCGCCGTGAGGTCATGCACCCTGTCGTACAGGCAATGCAAGATTTGATTGACGATAGGCTGGATTTACTTACGATTTCCATGCCGCCCGGTACTGGTAAGTCCACTCTCGGTATCTTCTTCCTGTCGTGGGTCATGGGTCGATTCCCGGATTCACAGTCCCTTGCTTCTGCTCACTCGGGTATGCTGACACGCTCCTTCTATGACGGTGTGTATCAGATTATCACCGACAGCGAATACCTGTGGGCTGATGTGTTCCCGGGAGTAAAGATGGCGGCAACGAACTCCAAGGAGGAAACCATTGACCTTCACAAGAAGCACCGATTCTCTACACTCACCTGTCGAGCAATCAACGCTTCACTGACTGGTGCTACCCGATGTGACAAAATTCTCTACGCCGATGATTTGTGTTCCGGCATTGAGGAAGCTATGAGTAAGGAGCGATTGGATAAGCTGTGGAGTGCCTACACCAATGACCTTAAATCTCGAAAAAAGGAAGGTGCGAAGGAAATCCATATCGCTACCCGATGGTCTGTCCACGATGTTATCGGTCGATTGGAGAATCAGTACGGTGGTGATTCCCGAGCGAAGTTCATTGTTCTTCCGGCACTGGACGCAGACGGTGAAAGTAATTTCAATTACACCTACGGTGTCGGATTCAGCCGTAACTATTTCGAGGATATGAGGAACAACCTTGATGAAGCGTCTTTCAAGGCTCTGTTTATGAATCAGCCTATCGAGCGTGAGGGTCTGCTCTACGATGTGGACGAACTGCGCCGCTACTTCGAGCTTCCGGCAGAAGACCCGGACGCTATTATCGGTATCTGTGATACCAAGGACAAGGGTTCTGACTACGCTTTCCTCCCGGCGGCGTATGTGTACGGCAATGACTACTACATTGACGATTGCGTCTGTGACAATAGCTTACCGAACATAGTTGACGCTCGATTGGTGGACATACTGCTCCGCTGTAAGGTCAAAATGTGCCGTTTCGAGAGCAATTCCGCTGGTGGTCGTGTTGCCGAAAAGGTGCAGAATGAGGTCAAGAAGCGTGGCGGTATCACTCGCATTACGACCAAGTTCACTACCGCCAATAAGGAAACAAAAATCATCGTCAACAGTGCATGGGTCAAGGAACACTGTCTGTTCAAAGACGATAGCCTGTATAAACGTCAGAGTGATTATGGTCGCATGATGGATATGCTCGGCTCTTACACTGTGGCTGGTAAAAACAAGCACGATGATGTTCCCGATGGTATGGCTATGCTGGCAGAGTTCGCACAAAGTCTGTCCGGCGCAAGGGTTGAGGTATTTCAGAGACCGTGGTAACACAGGTCGTATGAGTTATCCACACTTTCCACATAATTATCAACATATAGTGTGTTAGCGTATTGACTTCTACTATATCTTGTGGTATTATGATATGGTAAAAAGAACAAGTTTGAATGGGTGCATGATTGCACGAGGTAATTTAGACCTCAAGCAGTCATGCACCCATTTTTTTGTATGCAGAAAGGAGGAAGGAACGTGGCACATCAAATTGACGAGAGCAAGCCGAAGTATCTAAGTCAGACACGATTTATGAGCGGTCGGCGCATTATCAAAACCAGCGTGACAGAAATCACGGACGAAAACGTGGTTGATGTTCTCCGTAAGGCTCTCGCTACTCACGAGTTGAACCGCAGTGAGATTGACTACCTGTGGAAGTATTACCGTGGAGACCAGCCAATCAGAAACCGTGTCAAAGACGTTCGCCCCGAAATCTGCAATAAGATTACCGAAAATCGTGCAAACGAAATTGTGTCCTTCAAGGTTGGGTATCTGTGTGGCGAACCGATTCAGTACGTCAGCCGTAATGGTGGCGAGGAAATCGTAAAGCAGATTAACACCCTCAACGAGTATATGTTCGCAGAGGACAAAGCCGCTCAAGACCAAGAGCTTGTTGAGTGGCAGATGATTTGTGGTACAGCGTTCCGTCTTGTCCTTCCCGATGAACCGGGTGAGGAAGACGAAGCTCCTTTTGAGCTTTACACTCTCGACCCGAGAGACACCTTCGTTGTGTATTCAAACGAAATCGGTAACAAGCCGCTGATGGCGGTTAAGTACAGCAAGGACGATAACGAGATTTTCCACTACTCGATTTACACCGAGAATCGCTATTATCTCGTGGACGGAGACATTTTGGTGGAATCCAAACCTCATGCCCTCGACATGATTCCGATTATCGAGTACCCGGGAAACAATGCTCGTCTCGGTTCTTTTGAGATTGTGCTTCCTCTACTGGACGCAATCAACAATGTGGAAAGTAACCGTATGGACGGTATGGAGCAGTTGGTACAGGCTTTTATTAAGTTCATTAACTGTGACATTACCAAGGAGGAATACGAGGAGTTCTTACAGCTCGGCGCAATCAAGGTGAAGTCCGTGGACGGACAAGCCGCTGATGTTGGTGTAGTCACCACAGAGCTGAATCAGACACAATCGCAGACCCTCAAGGACGATTACTACAACGCAATGCTCACTATCTGCGGTATGCCGAACCGTAACGGCGGTTCTTCCACGAGTGATACTGGTTCTGCCGTGTTGCTCCGTGATGGTTGGTCTGACGCAGAAGCTCGAGCAAAGGACAGCGAGAATGTCTTCAAGCGAGCAGAAAAGAAAATGCTCAAGCTGGTTCTTCGTATCTGTCGAGACCTCGGCGGTCTCACGCTCAAGTTGAGTGATATTGATATGAAGTTCACTCGCCGTAACTACGAAGCCATTCAGAGTAAATCTCAAGTCCTTATCTCCATGCTTCAAGAGCCTAAGATTCACCCACAGTTGGCGTTCCAGCATAGCGGAATGTTCTCTGACGCTGAATCTGCTTACAACATGAGCATGAAGTATTACGAGGAGCAACAGGAGAAAGCCGCTAAACTGGCTAAGAAGACCACTCCCGATGATTCCGGGGACGATGATAATGACCCGGACAATAACGATATTTAAGCGGTAAGCCGCTGTGAATATAGGCAGAGAAGCCTTAAATCGCAATAGTCAGAGAAGACTTAAACCGCAAACATTGTCACAGAAGACATTAAAAGACAGGAGGATTTCAACATGGCAAAAATTGACATTAGCAAGATTGACGGCTATGCCGACATGACCCCGGAACAGAAAATTGCCGCTCTTGAAGCGTTCGAGACAGAAGACCCCGATTACAGCGGATATGTAAAGAAGGATATTTTCGATAAGACAGCTTCCGAGCTTGCGGCTAAGAAGAAGGAGCTGAATGAAAAGCTCACCGAGGACGAGCAGAAAAAGCAGAAGGAACAGGAGGAACGTGAGGAGTTACAGTCCAAGTACGACAAACTGCTCCGTGAAAGCGAAGTTTCCAAGTTCAAGGCAAAGTTGCTCGGCATGGGTTACGAGGAGAAGCTGGCTGACGCTACCGCAGAAGCAATGGCTGATGGTGATACCGAGAAGGTCTTCGCCAATCAGAAGAAACATCTTGAGAATGTCGAGAAGAAGGTTCGTGCGGAAGCCCTTAAAGATACACCGAAACCGACCCCGGACGGAGATTCCAAGACAATGACCCTTGAGAAGCTCCGCAAAATGTCTCCACAGGAGCGTTATGACTATTCTGTGAAGAATCCCGAGGACTACAAAGCCCTCTACACCAATAACGATACAGGAGGTAATGAGTAATGGCTCATAAGATTTATGACAATTTCTATCTCTCCAACGAGGTAGAAGACCAGTTCAATTCCCACCTCGATTTACAGCAGTTCTGTACTGTTGATAACTCTCTCGTGGGTACTGCTGGTATGAAGCGCAAGATTAACGTCTACAAGGCTACCGCTGGTACGGAGAAGCTGAAAATGGGCGAAGGTAACACCAAGAGCATTGAGGTTTCTTTCACCCCGGAGGAGTACGAGATTCAGCTCGCACAGAACAAGTTCCAGTATTATGACGAACAGGAAATGACTGACCCTATGCTCGTTCCTGTCGGCACTCGTCACATGGGTACTGATATGTTCAATACCGTAAACGGCGATGTGTACGGCGAGTTCAAGAAGGCTACTATGGTCGTTCCTACTGCGAAGATTGACTTCGCCGCATTTGTGGACGCTGTTGCCAATCTGAACATCGAAAGCACTGACAATCAGCCGGAGAAGGTTGCTCCGCAGACTTTCGCTTTCGTACACCCGGGCGATACTGCCGAGCTTCGTAAGAACCTCGCAGAAGACCTCAAGTATGTGGAAGCGTTCGCTCGTGCTGGCTACATCGGTACTGTTGGCGGCGTAAACATCTACACCAAGAAGGACGCTACGAAGGGTACTATCGTGGTTGCTACTCGACAGGCAGTTACCATCTTCAATAAGAAGGGTGTCGAGGTTGAGACTGACCGTAACGGCGATATTCGTCAGAACACTATTTGGTCTCGTAAGTATTACCTTGCGGCTCTGACTGACGCTACCAAGGCAGTCAAGATTTTCAAGGGTACTGCTACTGCCACTGCGGACACTACGGTTTCCGAGGGCAAGGTTTACTACGCTAAGACCGACAACGGCTACATCGTTGGTAAGCCTAAGACCAACCCGAAGACCGAAGGTTTCTACGAGATTGCCTAAGTAAAGGAGGTGGACAACATGACCGAGGAAGAAAAGCTGATTGCTCTCAAAGCGATGGTCGGTGGTTCGGACAGTGACGAAGTGCTGTCCACCTATCTCAAACTGGCTGGTCGTAAAATCATCAATCGAGCATATCCGTATGATTCCAGCGTAACGGAAGTTCCGGCACAGTATGACACTCTCCAATGCGAGATTGCCGCTTATATGCTGAACAAGCGTGGTGCAGAGGGTCAGACCTCTCATTCCGAGAACGGTATCTCCCGAAGCTATGAAAATGCTGATATTCCTTCCTCAATGCTCAAGGTGGTTACTACTCATGTGGGGGTGATTAAATGAGAATGATGGAACGAAACAAGAGCAAATTCTTCTACGCTCTGTACAAAGAGAAAGTCCCTAAGACGGACGAATACGGAAATGTTACAGGGGAATATGAAATCATTCGAGACAACCCGGTAGAGTTCTCCGCTAATATCTCTGCCGCCAAGGGTGAAACAAGCACCCGACAGTTTGGAGAAAGCGAGAGCTATGACAAGGTAATTGTCATGGGGACGGACGCTCCCCCTATTGACGAGTACACAGTGCTATGGGTCGATAAAACGCCACAGGTTGATGAAACCGGGGCTTTGGTTACGAACGATGATGGTGAGGTCATTACTCCTCACGATTATATCGTCAAGAAGGTAGCCAAGAGCTTGAACAGCGTATCGGTTGCGATAAGCAAGGTGACTGTCAGTGGGTAGAAAAGTTATCTCATTCGGATTGTCAACGAGTGAAATCAACCGAGCTATGAAAGAGCTGGCTGATTACAAACAAGAAATCCTTAAAAAAACAGAACTCCTCCGAGAGAAAGTAGCCGAGCGGCTGGCTGATGAAGCGAAAAGCGGATTCAGCGGTGCAATCGTTGACGAGCTTATTCTCAAAGGAGGGCAAACTTCTCCACGATACGCACAAGTCGATGTGTCGGTTGACAATCGAGGGTCGGTTACTGTCGTTGTCGCAAGTGGTGAAGACGCTGTGTGGGTTGAGTTTGGTGCTGGTGTCTATCATAATGGCTCTCCCGGTTCGTCCCCTCACCCTCACGGTGCGGAACTGGGAATGACAATCGGTGGATTCGGTAAGGGTAACGGCAAGAAAGAAGTTTGGGGATTCTACGAAAATGGCGAATTGAAGCTGTCTCGTGGTACTCCGGCTCGTATGCCGATGGCTCTTGCAATCACCACCGTTTGCAATGATATTCAGTCTATCGCAAAGGAGGTGTTCGGGTGATTGACATTGAGACAGAGGTATTCAGTATCGTGTCCGCAGAGGTGCGAAAGAAATACCCGAAAATCTATATGACTGGCGAATATGTCAAGTCTCCACCTTCCTTCCCTTGTGTCTCTCTCATTGAGACAGACAATCAAGTTTATCGAAACACTCGAGATTCCAGGTGTATCGAAAACCACGCACAGGTGCTTTACGAGGTCAATGTCTACTCTAACAAAACGAGTGGTAAGAAGACTGAATGTAAAGCAATCATCGCTCTCATTGATTCCAAGATGGAAGCACTCGGTTTCACACGAACCCTTATGAACCCTGTTCCCAACGAGGAAGACGCAACGGTTTACAGAATGGTGGCTCGATACAGGGCTATCGTCTCTAAAAACAAAACTATTTATAGGAGGTAAACAAGCATGGCTATTAGCACTTACAAGATTTTTCTCATGCAGAAGAACACTTCCGCATGGGAGAAGCTGATTGACATTAAGGAGTTTCCCGACCTCGGCGGTGCGCCGGAAATGCTGGAAACTACTACTCTGTCTGACAAAATGCAGACTTACATTCCGGGTATTCAGTCCCTCGATTCTCTTGAGTTCACTGCGAACTATACTCTCGAGGAGTACAAGAAGCTGAAAGCACTGGAAGGTACAGAGAAGGAGTTCGCCGTTTGGTTCGGTGGTACGGAAGCTGGCGATACCGTCACTCCTACTGGTGACAGCGGTAAGTTCAAGTTCAAAGGCTCTCTGTCTGTTTATGCTAACGGCGGCGGCACGAATGAGGTTGTCGAAATGACTATCACTATCGCTCCGTCCACTGTTATCAGCATGGACGCAGAGTAAGGAAAAATAAGGAGGATAAATCATCATGGCAAAGCAGTTGAAATTCACTTTCAAGGATAAAGAATATGTCCTTGAGTTCACTCGCAGAACGGTTACGGAAATGGAGAAGAAGGGCTTCGTTGCGGCAGAGGTCGAGAACAAGCCTATGTCTACTCTCCCGGCACTGTTTGAAGGTGCGTTCCTCGCACATCATCGTTTCGAGAAGAAGGAAGTTATCAACGAAATCTTCTCCCACATGACGAACAAGGAGGAGCTTATCGGTAAGCTGGCAGAAATGTACAACGAGCCGATTATGGCACTGGTCGAAGAACCCGAGGAATCCGAGGGAAACGTAAGCTGGACAGCGAGTTGGTAAGTGATTCGCTGTTGACAGATGAATCCGCTAACAAGGGGAGCGAGCGTGAGAATCGCTCTGCTCCCCCTTCTTATTCGGAGATTTTTCTCGCAAAGTTCCCCTATTACTTATCAATAGGCATGACGGAAGAACAATACTGGGATAGAGATTCCACTCTCGTGAAGTCCTACCGCAAAGCGGAGGAGCTTCGCAAAGAGAGGGTCAATCAAGAAATGTGGTTACAGGGTATGTACATCTATGACGCTATTTCTCGTCTGTCTCCGATTCTTCGTGCTTTCGCCAAAAAGGGAACGAAAGCCCAACCTTATGTCGAGGAAGCATATCCCATCAATAAAAAGACGGTGGAGGAAGCAGAACTCAAGAAGGAAAAGGCTAAGTCTGAAAAGGGTCTGCGCTATATGCAAGCGTATATGGTACAGGCAAATAAGCAGTTACAAGAAAGGAAGTGAGTTTTATGCCTACTACAATCGAACAACTCGAATTGGAAGTTCAGTCGAGTTCCACCTCGGCTGTCGCTGGTATAGACGCTCTTTCCGCTTCTTTGTCCAAACTCAAAAATGCAGTTAGGGGCGGTGTCGGATTAACAAGCGTTGCAAATCAAGTACGCAATCTCGATACCGCCCTTAAAAGCATGGATAGTTCCGGGGCAGACAAGATTGACAAGCTCGCTTCCAGTTTGGAAAAACTGAAAGGTCTCGGCAGTCTCAAGATTTCGTCTTCCATCGGAAATCAGCTTCAAAATATCGGCAGTGCCGCCGCTTCCCTCACTGGTGTAGATTTCAGTGCTATGGAGAAGCTGGGTACAGCACTTCAACCGTTGAACAATCTGAACGCTTCCGGGCTAAAGTCCACTATCAATGCACTCAATAAGTTACCGAAGCTGGCAGACACCCTCGACAACATGGATATGACTAAGTTCACCAGTCAGATTCAGCAGTTGTCTACGGCTCTTGCTCCGCTGACAAATCAGCTCAATGCTGTAACTGCGGCGTTCAATCGTCTTCCTACGAACATTCAGAGAGCTATTACCGTCACGAACAGAATCTCGCAAGAGAACAATAAGGCGGCAAATAGTTACATGAATCTGTATGCCAAAATCAAAATGGCTATGGGTGTTGTGCGTACTGGTGCGAGAGTAATCGCTTCGTGGATAACACAGTCCAACCAGTACATTGAGGATTTGAACCTGTTTACCGCTTCTATGGGTAAATACGCAGAGGAAGCACAGAACTACGCAGAAGCAGTCAGCGAAGCTCTCGGTATCGACCCGGGAGAGTTCATGCGAAATCAAGGTGTGTTCAACACCATCATTAGCGGTTTCGGCGTGGCGAGCGATAAAGCGTACCTCATGTCCAAGAACCTCACACAGCTCGGCTACGACATTTCTTCGTTCTTCAACATTTCGTTTGAGGACGCAATGCAGAAGTTACAGTCGGGTATCTCGGGTGAACTTGAGCCGCTTCGTAGACTGGGTTACGACCTGTCTGTTGCAAGACTGCAAGAGGAAGCTCTTGCTCTCGGTATCGAGAAAAAGGTCTCTGCTATGACACAGGCTGAAAAGTCGCAGTTGCGTTACTACGCAATTATGACACAGGTAACTACCGCTCAAGGTGATATGGCTCGTACTCTGAACGCTCCGGCGAACCAGCTTCGTGTTTTACAGGCACAGGTTACGCAGTGTGCAAGAGCTTTGGGTAATATCTTTATCCCGGCTCTGAACGCAGTATTACCGTATGCAATCGCTTTGGCGAAGATTGTCCGTATGCTGGCAAACTCTATCGCAAGTCTGTTCGGATTCAAACTCCCGGAGGTAGATTATTCCGGCATTTCTGCTGGTGCTTCTGCGGTTGGCGATTTGGCTGACAATGCCGGGGACGCTTCCGATGGACTGGGTAAAGCCGGGAAAGCGGCTAAGAAGCTGAAAAATGCTCTGCTCGGTATTGACGAGCTGAACGTCCTGTCTAAAGACGATAGTTCCAGTGGAAGCGGTAGCGGCTCGGGTGCTGGTATCGGTGGTGGGGATTTAGGCATTGACCTTCCTACCTACGATTTCCTCGGTGACGTAATCACTTCTAAGGTTGACGAAATCGTTCAGATGATTAAGGACGCTATGTGGGAAATCACTGCTGTTATCAGCGGATTCTTACTGGCAATCGGTACTATCCTTGTTGTCACTGGTGCGAACATTCCTCTCGGTCTCGGTCTTATGGCTGTTGGTGCTGTCGGTTTGGCGGCTTCGGTAATGGCAAACTGGAACGGAATGTCTGAACGGTTGGCGAAGGTACTTACCCTCGTTACCGGGGTACTGGGCGGCTTCCTGTTGGCTATCGGTGCTTTCCTTGTATTTTCGGGTGTCAATGTACCGCTCGGTGCTGGTCTCATGGTGGCTGGTGCGGCGGCTCTCGGTACTGCGGCTGTAATTAACTGGAAGTTCCTCAACGGAGACCTGTCGAACGCTCTGTCCATTCTCACGGCAATCGTGAGCGGTGCGTTGCTGGCTATGGGTGCATTGTTCGCCTTTACTGGCGTTGATGTTCCTCTCGGTATCGCATTGATGGCGGCTGGTGCTGTCGGCATGGTTACAGCAATCGGTCTTAACTGGGATTCGATGTCTGACCCTCTCCGTAGGACAATCGGTATGCTCGAAACCATTGTTGGAGGTGCATTACTGACATTCGGTGCAATTCTCGCTCTGACTGGTGTAAACGTTCCTCTCGGTGTTGCGATGATTGCCGCTGGTGCGGTTTCTGTCGCTTCGGCAGTAGCTTTGAATTGGAACTCCTTAACAGGTGATGTTCAAGAATCCGTACTAAGCATTGTGGCTATCGTGAGCGGTGCTTTAATCGGTGTCGGTGCAATCCTCGCTCTGACAGGAGTTGCAACCGGGCTGGGTATTGCGATGATTGCCGCTGGTGCTGTCGGTCTTGCCGCAACGGTCGGTTTGAATTGGAATAGTATGCCGGACAATATCAGAAAGGTTACTACGAAGATTCTTCTCATTGCTGGGGCGGCTTCCATTGCCATAGGTATGATTCTCGCTTTCACAGGAGTTGCAACTCCTCTCGGCGTAGGTCTTATCCTTGCTGGTGCGGCGGCTCTCGGTACGGCTGTGGCTCTTAACTGGGACACTTTGACAAACAAGCTAAAGGGCGTAACTACTAAAATACTTGCTATCGCTGGGGCGGCGGCTCTTGCAATCGGTATTATCCTGTGCTTCACCGGGGTTGGTATTCCTCTCGGTGTTGGATTGATATTATCGGGCGCGGCGGCTCTCGGTACAGCAGTAGCTATTAACTGGGAAACCATCAAAGAAAAAATCAAGGGAGTTTTTACCAAGATTAAATCAATGGCTGGTTCTCTCGGTAAACTTGCTATCGGTCTCATGTTGTGTCTGACAGGTGTTGGTATTCCTCTCGGTCTTGCTCTCATTGCAGATGGGGTCAAAGACTTCGCTACTGGAAAACCTGTTAGCTGGGGTTCGATGGTGAGCGGAATTAAGGAAGCTCTCGGAAATATATCTGACGAGTGGAACAAATTCAAAAAGAAGGTTAAGAACAGCAAGCCTGTTCAATTCCTTGCCGAAGTAAAAAACAATGCTTCGGAGTGGTGGGACAACGTAAAGGGTTGGTGGTCTGACAAGACGAAAGACGGTCTATCTCTTGAAACTGGCGTAAAGCTCGTAAAAGATGGCTGGTCTTCTGTGAAGAACTGGATTGGTAACATTCCGGCTGTGAAACAGGGTGTCGGGCTTCTGAAATCCGGCTGGTCTACCGTGAAAAACTGGATAGGCAACATTCCTACCGTAGACCAAGCTGTCGCACTCGCAAAGAGTGGCTGGCAGACGGTCAAGGGCTGGATTGGCAATATCCCGGGAGTATCGCAAGCAGTAAGTCTTGCGAAATCCGGTTGGAACTCTGTAAGAGAGTGGGTCGGTAATATCCCGGTTGTCAGTCAAGGAATCTCGTTGCTGAAATCCGGCTGGACAACGGTTAAAAACTGGGTCGGCAATATTCCTACCCTGTCCCAAGCCATCAATCTCATTAAGAGCGGTTGGCAGACAGTAAAGGGCTGGATTGGTAACATTCCTACTCTGTCCCAAGCAATCAGCCTTATCAAGAGCGGCTGGACTACGGTTAAGAATTGGATTGGAAATATCCCGGTTCTTTCTCAAGGTATCAGCTTACTCAAGTCGGGTTGGACTACGGTTAAAAACTGGATTGGTAACATTCCTACGCTTTCGCAAGGAATCTCGTTGCTGAAATCCGGCTGGTCTACCGTAAAGAACTGGATTGGTAGTCTTCCTGTTATCGCTCAAGGTATTTCGCTTTTCAAGTCCGGGTGGACAACGATTAAGAACTGGATTGGTAGCCACACCGTAGGTGTCGGTATCTCTCTATGGAAAAACGGTTGGAGTTCTATCTCGAGCTTCGTTGGTACTTCGGTATCTGTCGGTATCTCGCTTTTCAAATCCGGCTGGACTTCTATTAAGAAGTTCTTCGGACTGGCGAACGGCGGTATCGTTGGTGCGAACGGCGGCGTGAAGATGTTCGCTTCCGGCGGTATCATCACTCCGAATATGTGGAAAGCAATGCCGAAATATGCTGGCGGCACGAACCGGGCGCATGGCTCTATGTTCGTTGCTGGTGAGAGCGGCGCAGAGCTGGTGGGTCATGTAAATGGCACTACCGAGGTGCTGAACCGATTCCAGCTTGCTTCTGTCATGCACAGCTCCATCGTGAGCGGTATGGCGCAGTTCTCCGGGTACTGGCAGTCCATGTCTCGAGACATTGTGACTTGTGCGAACGGTATTATCAATGCCGTTGTCGTAAGTACCGCCGGAATCAATGACAACCTTGTGCTGGCTTCGGCAAGCGGTTATGACCCTTATAACTCGCTGGCACAGACGGTGTACGAAGATTCCAAGAAATCCTATGACGGTGCATATTCCGATGATTTGTGGTCTCGCAATATGCGTGAGTTCTACCACGAGTATGTCGAACCTACTCTCAAGGAAATCGCTACCGATACCAAGAGACAGGCAGACAAGAAGGAACAGACCATCGTAAAGGTCGGCAACCGTACAATCAATGACGCTGTTACCACGCAGAAGGAAGCGAACGGTTTCAGCTTCACCGAGTAAAGGAGGTGTGTAGCGATGGCATATTTAGCGATAAATGGTTATGAGCTACCACCTTGTAAACGAGGTGTGAGCGTAGTCGTAACCACCGTGGTTGACAGCGGACGAGACGCTAACGGTGCTGTTGTAGGTCAAAGAGTTGGGCGAGACCAGTACAAGATAGATGGGCTTGAGTGGGCGTGGCTCACTGCGGCTCAATGGGAACGGATTCTCTCTATCTTGAGCAATTTCTTCGTCTATGTCGAATTTAATGACCCTGTAACAAATAAACGCAAAACCGTAAGAATGTACTGCGGAGACCGTACAGGAGAACCCTACTGGGTGACAGAAGACGGTACTCCAACGCATTATCGGAATTGCAAGGTAAATCTTATCGACACTGGCGAGTAAAGGAGGGGTTTTATGCAGAAAGTATCGAAAGCATACAAAGAAAGCATGAAGTCCTCTCTCCGTGAGAGAGCATACATTATGATTTCTTTCGGACTTGTGAACCAAGAAGCACAGGCGAAAGCTACGGTCGATAATGGCAGTTATGCCTACTACTCGAACAAGGACAATATCTTCGGAGAGCATATTGACGATACGGTCTATGCCACTCTCGAGGAGGAGTTCACGAAAGTAGATGGCTCTATGTTCTTTCTCCCTCGGGCTACCGAGGGAGGGAGATACTATGATACCGGGATTGTCTCGGACAAGCTGATTTCCGAAGCTCGATGTGAAGTGATTATCAGCTTGAACACAATCGCAACGGATTTCAAGGGTCTCACGATTAACTTCGGTGAGAATTACCCGGTTGATTTCGATATTGTCGGAAGTACCGGGCAGACCATTGAGTTTAGAGGGAATACAAAATCAAAGTGGAGTACCGAGGAAGTATTGGAAAATACAACCTATATCAAGCTGGTGTTCTACAAGATGAAGAATCCTCAAAGCCGTTTGCGTATCTACTCTATCATGTTCGGTTACGGACTTGTGTATTACAACGATTCTGTTATGAGTTCTGCTCTTGACAGTTACGTTTCCCCTATCGGGGCTGATGTTCCGCAGTTCGATTTTTCGGTAACGCTGAAAAACTACGACCACTACTTCAATGTGGATAACCCGAACTCGGCTATCAACTACCTCGAGACAGGACAGGAAATGGATATTATGTACGGCTATCAGACCCCGGGTTCTGACACTATCGAGTGGATTCAAGGAAACCACCTGTGGTGTTCCGAATGGGAAAGTGACGATAACACGGCTACAATCCGTTGCCAAGACATTTTCCGCAACATGGACGGCGAGTATGTGAAGGGTCTGTATAGTGCCGCTGGTAAAAGCTACTACGCACTGGCAGAGGAGATTTTGAAGGACGCTGGGATTTCCGAGTATTATATCGACCCACGTTTGAAGAAGCTCTACTCTAACAACCCGATTCCGAGAGTGAAATACAAAGAAGCATTGCAGATTATCGCAAATGCCTGTCGATGTGTTCTCACCCAGTCTCGAGACGGAAAGGTTCAAATCAAGTCGAATTTCATGCCGAGTGCTTCCATCGCAACCAACGGCGAGGAGACCTACTCCAATGCCGCAAACGTGCTGACGGACACACCGAAGGTCGAATATGCAACCCTCGCCGGGAATTATACCCCTACCGATGGGACGATGTTCTTCCTTCCGAGAAACGGCAAGGCGGCTCTGACAACCGGGTATGTCTCGAAGGAAATCTCCGGGGCAAACGGAACATTCACAAAGAATCCTGTCGTTACTATCACGATGGAAGCGATTCGAGCTTATTACGGTTTGAAGCTGGTCTTCGGTACAGCTCTCCCGGCGGCGTTCACAATCAGAACGTACAAGGGTGGCGAGCCTGTAAATGAATACCCGGTTGAGAAAGACGAAATCAACACCACTTCGATTATTCTTCGAGATTTCGATGATTTCGATGTGATGAAGATTGAGTTCACAAAAACCGCAGAGCCGTACAACCGTATCGTACTGAATTATTTCAGTTTGAGCGATGTTGTGGATTTCACCATGAATCGCCGGGACATGACCTCCTCCCCGAAAGCTATCAAACAGGAGCTTATCAAAGAGGTTATCGTCCCATGTTACACCTACCAAGAGAATAATCGAGAAGAAAACCTTGTCTATGAGGACATAGATGTAGTCGCTGGTGAGGTCGAGACTTATTACATTCAAGACCCTTCCTATGGTTATAAGGTGAAGCTCGATGAAGTCGAAGGTAAGGCAACCGTAGTGGCATGGAGTAACTACTTCGTTACCATCAAATTCAATGTCACTGGCTCGTTTAAGCTCGAGGTACAGGGTTATCGGTACAAAATCGTTGAGAAGTACGCTACGGTGTCTCTCAATGCTCGTGGTAAGACAGTCAAGTGGAAGAATCCTCTGATAAGTAATACCACGATGGCGAATGAGCTTGCCGCATGGCTGGCTGATTACTACACAGCCGGAATCGAGTACGAATACGATACTCGAGGAAATCCCGAGCTGGACGCTACCGACATTGTGTATCAAGAAAACGAGTTTCACGATGGTATGAGGGTAAATATCTACCGTCACACTGTCAATTTCAAGCAAGCATTTTCGGGTCGAGTAACCGCCCGAAGGATTGGAGGTTAAAATGTCGTGGTCTACACCGAAAACCGATTGGAACGGTGAGACTGTCGATGGTGTTTACACCGGGGACAGATTCAACGCCGTGGACTTCAATCGAATTAAGAACAACCTCGAATACCTCCGTGAGTTGGCTATCAAGATGTATGACGAGTTCGCTATTCAGTCTGTC
>OBIN01000012.1_pt1 | contig 38118 bp, 55 predicted proteins | sample 1481581 | NCBI WGS metagenome assembly OBIN01 (sample SAMN02044685, study PRJEB22538) | human gut metagenome
CCTTGTTGATACTGGCTGAACCGTATACCTTACTTATACTGGCTGAACCGCATACCTTGACATTTTTGCAATCCTTGATATAGTGATTTGAACCGCAATTAATGGTAATGTCATTTTCGCCTATATGTATGTGTGACTTAGCCCAATCTTTTACTGCCGCCCGCATGCGTTCTTCGTCATACCCCGCTACATACCAGTCAGGCACAATGTCTTGGTCAACATTGAATTTCCATTGGTCAATCGGTGAAAACACGTCTCCGTCCTTCGGATATAATTCCGCTCTGACGAACAACCTTTCGGCGTTACTTCTTGTATCCTTAATTTGTAATTCTTTAAGCATCTTAGAATGACTATCATAATCCGGTATGAACACGCTATCCTTTAATATAATTGCGCTTTTCAGTTTGCACATTTCTTGACATTCCTTTCCGTTTGTGTTATTCTTTAAGTGAAATTTTTACTTGTGCGCCGTTAACGATTGCAGTCGTTGCGGTGCTTTTTCTTTTCCGGCAATATGTACGCTATCAATCCGAATATTGCAGCTAAGATAAAACATCCTGCCATAACCGCAATGGTCATTTCAAAGCTTGTCCCAATCACATCCGGCGAATCTGCCGCACACGCTCCGAGGATGATGCTTAACATACTCATAAATCCGGTTAACTTTTTCATAGGCTTGTCCCCTTTTCTGCTTGTCTTATTTAACCTTGTTTTTGTTTTCTTCAATGTACTTGATTAAATCGTCTTTGGTTACTCGCCATTCTGACCCAGCCTTAAATGCCGGAAATTTTCCTTGCTGTGATAGTTTCTTTAACCTATCGTATGATTTTGCAAGTATGCGACACGCAAACGGTAAATCCATAACTATTGGCACTTGTTCCCATGATGTGATAATTCCGTTTCGCATATCTGTACTCCTTTCTATGCGGTTAATGATTTGATTTTGCTCTGCTCCCATTTAAGCTTGTACTGTTTGCCAAGTAGATTGCTATGAACAAATCAATTGACAATTCTCCATCTAAAGTCTGAACATAAGGAACACAATCAAAATAAACAATCTGAAACCCCAATTTTTTTACCGTATCCATTAGTACACTATTATTTTTTTCAAAGTGCTCCCTTGCCAATGATTCTGGTGTTCCAATAATTTTATCTATTAAAGATTCGGCACAAAATTTAGAGAGCTTTGCGTTTTCGTTTGAATGTGTAAGTTCTTTTTCCTTTTTAACAATTATCTCAAAATCTTCGTCGAACCACTCATTTTTTGCATTCCTGCTTTTGAAGTGCTTATGTAGTAAAGTCTCATTTTCAAAATAATTTGAACACATTTTTCCTATGTAAACCCTATTAATCGGTATAGGCAATATATCTTTCAGAGTTTTTATTCTCTCTTGCGGATGTTTAGACGCACCTATTTTACAACCGCTTTTTGTTTCAATCACATAAACACACCCATAGTCATTCATCGGTATTAATTCTTTCATGCTATCTTCCTTTCTGTTTTGATTGTAATATTTTTCCAATTGTGATATCCTTAAAATAAAAAGGATGTGTTACTAATGCGTTTAAATCCAGATTGTATCCGAGATATTTTGCTAGAATGCGAAGAAAGATGTGATGGTTCCTGTTACGCATTTTTTAAATGGAATCAAGATTTTATACACAACGAAAACGCATACACATATAAAGAAACCTATTATCATCTTCGACAGTGCGACATGAATGGATATTTTTATAAGTCTGCTGAAGACAACGAGTGCAATTTTAGAGTATACGATTTAACTCCAAAAGCGCATGAATTTTTGGCAAATATTCGTTCAGATAATATTTGGAACAAAACAAAATCTGCTGCAAAAGAAATCGGTGTATCGTCTTTACACGGACTTTCAAACATCGCCGCTCAGATTATTACCGCTATCATCGGAAAATATCTCAGCGTTTGATACTGTTAATTTTACTGTTAATTCTGAAAACTTTGGGGTAATACTTTTAAGTTCAAATCCAGATACAGCTTCTAACTCAAAATTATCAAGTAACATTTTACTTCCATGACTTGTTGCAATGATTGTCAGCTTGTGCATGCTATCGCGTTGTTCATTTTCCATTCCTCTCTCACCTCTTTTCCACTGATTTATGCAGGTTATTTACGATTCACTCGCGTTTATGCGAGTTTATTTCCAAAAAAAATTTCATTACATTCTTCTGGAGTTAAGCATAGTATATCAACTATTTTTTGTGCCTGCGAAATAGTAAATGATCCGCCACCCTCTCCTAATTTACGATAATATGTACTTTGGTCAATCCCTAACGATTCTGCCATCTTAGTACCAGACAATCCATTTTCTACTGTTTTACCTCTTAATCTGTTAACATCAATTTTCATTGTATCACCACCTTTTCTTGCGTTTCCGCGATTTTATACTTTTATTATACTTGCATTTTCGCGAGTTGTCAAGTGTTTTTTTCGCGTTTCTGCAATTTTTTTAAAATTATTATTGCATTTTTGCGATTATTATGTTTAAATATAAATAAAGGAGTGATAAAAATGAGTATTGGCGAACGCATTAAGGAACGTCGTAAAAAAATTGGGATGTCGGCAGAACAAGTTGCCGAGAAATTGGGAGTATCGCCTGCAACAATTTATCGCTATGAATCAAACGATATTGCAAATATGCGTATTGATAAATTGGAGCCTATTGCTGAAGTATTGAGAACAACACCCGCTTATTTAATGGGATGGGAAGAAAACGAAAATAAAAAAATAAAAATTTCAGACTCCATGCCGGTCGGAAGTCTTGTGCCTGTGCGCCTAATAGCATCCGTTCGAGCCGGATACGGAGGATTGGCTGTTGCAACTTGGGACGGTGAATATGAAATGATTCCGGAATTTATGCTCAAAGGATATTCTCCGAATGAATGCGTATTATTTAAAGTCAAAGGAGATTCAATGTATCCGCGTATTTTAGACGGGGATAAGATAGTTGTGCATGAGCAGTCGTCTGTTGATTCCGGAGATACTGCTATTGTTGTATATAACGGTGACGAGGGTACTGTAAAAAAGGTAAACTATGTAACAGGTGAGGATTGGGTTGAATTGATACCAAATAATCCTGAATATCCTATAAGAAGAATTGAGGGTATTGATTTAGAAGAATGCCGGGTATATGGTAAAGTAATCGGTCTGTTTAGGGATAATATATAATTATCGTTTTTTCCAATTAAAACTGGATTTTGTACCGATTTACAAAATGTTTAATGATTTTGGAATTCCATGAGAGTGCCGGAACAATAGCTGAAAATAAAGTTTGAATTTTTTACGCAAGTTGCATATTAACGAGGGGGAATTGAGTGAATCATACTCACAAATAATAAATTAAATTGATTTTATAAAGCAATCATTTTGCATAGGACGTGAAATTATGGACTTCATTTTTAACGCTGTGTGTATTATTTTTATATCTGCAGTAGTCGTCGCTCCAGCTTTAGTTGGAATCGTTTTACTATGCGTTTGCTTGGTAGACAGTTTTGCCGATAAAGGATATTATAATGCAGCTCTATCTCATATAATTCCTATTTATCTAATATCTGCTATATGTGGGATTGTTTTACTACCATTTATTTTATACAAATAAAACCTTAATTATATTTTTACATCGCATATCGTATATAGAAAAGATTAGAATCCTGACACTAAAGGAGAGAAAATGAGATGCAGCAAAAAGCCGATAGTTACTACAAAATGAAAAGAAACATGATTTGGAACAAATACAACAGCAAATGTTCCGGAGTGAGTACAAAATGGATGGACGTGTTTATCAAATACCTTGTGCCATTGTGGACGGTTTTCGTTCCATTGTTAGGATTCGGGTCAGTATATAATGCATTAAACGATTATTATTCAAGTGATTGGTCAATTTATTTTTCATATCCGATCAACGTCATTCTATTTATTACGCTAATTGCAAAATTTGTTTGTATAATTATAATGTTTTATTATCTTAAGCGTTTAGCACTTCAAGGAATTATTGCACTATATACGTTTACATTTTTATCAATAGCCGAAACAATATTTTTGTTAATCAACAGCATTCAACCAACCAATATATTGATGGTAATCGCTCTTATAATTAATGCCATATACTTCTTTAAACGAAGAAATTTATTCAAAAACGCTGAATAATAAACCTTTGACGATTGCAGATATACGTGAAGAAAGTGAAGATGACATTATTGATCGTGAATTTTCACAGTGCTATCCAGACGATCATAAAAAACAGGCACAAGAAAATACGCTTCAACACAATGTGGAAATGATAGAAAAATGGCACGATAAATGGCTTGACCCTGACTATAAGTTTTACGGATATTGATATGATGGATTTAGACATAATATATACACAAAGGGATTGACTACATGGAACAGAGTATTAAAGATATTTTTGAGATATCTGCATCAATAGCTGGAGTGGTAATACCGCTAATGTGTTATGCTCATGAGCATTTTAAAAGGAATAATGATGTATATTTGAAAGAAAGATACGAAAACGTTATTTATCCTATATATTCTTTAATAGAGCCTTATTTATTCAATAAAAAAATAGACGAAAAATTGGAAAATGTTTTAAAACAATGCCAATTAATCGTCGAAAAAAATAAAATGATTTCTGGATATAAAATTGTGTCTTTTTTTAATTATAAAATAAATACAATACATAAATTCAAAAAGTTCGGAGCATATATTGAAAATCAGTTTGATAGACATTGCCGATTATTAGGAATCCCGCAGCGACCATTAGATTATAAATTATCTAAAAGTTACACTCCAAGTAAAATTATACAATATATTCTAATACAATTTTTATATCTGATTTTATCGATCATATTTCTAGTTTCTTGTTCGTACTTGTTAACATTAATGAAGAATTTGATATATTAAAGATGCGAGGCTTAAGCAAAAAATTAACGCTAAAATTATATTTTTAAAAGTCATATAATCTCTCCTTATTTTTTGATTATATTACCATAAGCATAATAGGACATTCTAGGACTATATTTAGAACAAATGTTCTTTTGATATTATATCATAAAATTGAGTAAAAAACAACCGCCCGTATTTACACAGGCGGGTTGACAATCATATAAAAAGCGGTTATAATGTAAATAGAAAAGGTGCTACCGATAAAGACGGTCAGCCCCAAAAGAATTGGTTAAAGAGTAACCGCTATCTTTTCGAGGGATGGGCGGTTACTTCTTTTTATTGCCTGTATGTAAAATTCTCTCAATGAGAATAAGAATAATAATCAAATAGATTATACTCTCCATCGGCATCACCCCCTTACAGGGGCAAGAGTTGACCGCCTATACCGTTTTTATGTAGCACCTTGGTATTTATTATAACTGTGATTATGATAACTGTCAAGGATAGATATCTTTATGTGAGGTGATAAGGAATGCCGAAAAAGCAAAATACACGCCGCAAGGATGGACTGATCGCCGTTCAAGTGTATTTGGGTATGGATGAAAATAAAAAGCGCAAATACAAGACGGTATATGGCTCTACACAAAAAGAAGCCAACGCAAAGGCAGAACAAATAAAATCATCTTTTGGAAAAGGAATAGACATTTCTTCAAAAAACGATACACTTAAAGAATGGGGCGAAAGATGGCTGAAATTAAAGAAAACAGAAGTCTCTATTAAAAGATATAATTCTTATAAAAGTTGCTTTGAAAAGTTCAACAGTATAGAAAATACTCCTATTTCCAAATTGCGCCCAATAGACTTCCAAAGCATAATATCTGATTTGTCAATTCGGAATCCTATTACAAACAAGCCTTGCTCAAAATACACGTTATCGTCAATTAAAAATACAGCAGAGCAAATATGCAAATTAGCAATTGACAATAGAGTTATTGAATATAATCCCGCATCCTCTGTAAAAATACCAAACGTTGCCAAAGAGAACGAACGCAGATCGTTAACCAAAGAGGAGCAAGAATGGATTGTAAATACTCCGCACCGGGCACAAACCGCAGCTATGATAATGATGTATGCCGGATTACGGCGTGGAGAGTTGATTCCATTAACGTGGGATGATATAGATTTAAAACGGAGAACGATAAATGTAAACAAAACCGTTGAAATGATAAATGGAACTCCACATATAAAGCCTTACGCAAAAACAGCATCCGGTATCAGAACTATTGACATTCCTAAAAAACTATCTGAATATTTATCAACTCAAGATAAATCAAACAAATTGGTATGTCCATCTGCCGGTGGAAAAATGATTACAGAAATTGCATGGAAAAGGATGTGGGAAAGTTATATCAAAGAATTAAATTTTAAATACGGCGATTTTTCCCATTTGGAAAAACAACCCAAGAGCAAATGTCAGCCGGGAGGAGTTCCCATTGTGATTCCAAACATAACCGCCCATTGGTTAAGACATACATTTGCTACGATGCTATATTTTGCAGGCGTTGATTTATTGACCGCTAAAGAACAATTAGGTCATTCGGATATTAAAACCACTCTTGAAATTTATACCCACCTTGATCATCAATTTAAAAGAAAAAGCATGAAAAAACTGGATGACTATTTATCTTCTGAAAACAGCTAACTTAACAACATGCAAGTAAAATGCAAGTAACAAAATCCGAAAAAACGCGTATTTACGCGGGTTATTCCCGTTTTTTATGTTCACTCGTAATGAGCAGGTCGTCCGTTCGAATCGGATCAGTAGCTCCATTTACAAAGCTCCGTCAAATGCGTTGTATAGCGTGTTTGGCGGTGCTTTTTTATTTTTAATTTTGTTATATATACACCGTAATAAACCGTAAAAAATCATGGTAAACATAAATTATGCAAGTAAAATGCAAGTAAAATTTTTCTTTATTTTATCCATCAAAAAACGCAAACCCCGCCAGAGGAAATTAATCCAATGGCGGGGATTATTATATTAATATAACCTATCAAAAATCGGAAAATTTGATTAGATACAATAAACCCCGCCGGGTTGGCGGGGCAGTAGTTAATCGTGTACTTTTGCAGAAAACAAGAAACCAACTAACGCGGATATTATAAATTTTATCAATTCTACAATTCCAGATGAGAAATTGCTGTTTGTCAAATTGAAATTAATAATCATCAAATCAATAGCATAAAAAATCAACAATATAACAACACATATTACCATAAATACAAATGCCTTGTCTTTTAATTTCATCTCGTGCAATCCGCGCATAACTTTAAAACGACTTTCCAGTTCGTGCACTTCATGAGCTGGCATTTTTACTTCATGAAAATCAGATTCAAATGGTTTATCTTCTTCTTGCTGTATGCTTGACTCTGCGACTATCACAATATCTTCGTGCTCTGATATTTCTTCAACAGGCAATTTCATTCTTTATGTCCTCAATCGATAAAATCTCGTCGTTTCTCTCTCTTGCTTTTCTCCAAGCAGACCCAGGACGGTGTGTTAATTCCGATAAATATATACCACTATATTGTTTATATTTATCCCAAACATCAGTTATTACAGACGATAATTCTTTATTTATTGATTCGTTAACAATATAAACATTATTTTTTGCATCTTTAGCAAAACGTGTAATTTGATTTGCTCTAAAAGATTTAAACTCATCATACACACTTTGCAAAACAGGACCATATTGCCATACCAAAAAATTGTCAGATAATATTTGTTTGCCATAATCTTGAAGGAATTGACGGTATACAAAATAAATTAACTTTTGCAATTTCATGGGAGTAACTGGAATGTTTTCTTTAAATGCTCTTTTTAAAATTGTGTTTGCTAAAGCAATAGCAGATACCATTTATATTTCCTCCAATCTTAAAAAATATCATTATATTACACTATTAGTATAACACACGAACATATATTTGACAATTGTTATTTTGGCTAAAATAATTTTAATTTATATATAATGGGGCTTGCAAGGACATCATATAAAAACAAAAAAGCGGACGAGTTTCCCCGCCCGCTGTGATCGTTATACTTTCTTGATATACTCGGTCGGAATATAGGCATACTCCAAACCTTTCTTGCCGTATATGATTTTGCTGTATCTTCCGGAAGTGCCGACAACCTCTACAATCTTTCCGCGCATGTAGATTTCAAGTAATCCGCCTTTGGCATTCGCCTTGCGAATCCATGTGGATAAGCATGTTACTTTGTGTTTGACCGCTTTCGGCTTGTCCCCCGGTCTTGTGATGCCGAAATACTTATACCAGCTTTCGGTTGTGCGCTCGTTTTTGGTTTCGTCAAACCATACCTTTTTCCCGCGCACATCTACATGAACATTGGTTTTGGAAATATATCCCACACCGCCTTGATGGTTCAATTCTTCCAGAGCACAGCAGATATCTTTTGCATCCATCTTTTTGCCGTTTTTCTTGCACCAAATATCAGCGGCGTTCCCCTGTGTGTGTTGGTCTCCGGCATAACCGCCTACTTTTTTGCTGTATTCGTTGGTACGGTATCCCGATTGGATGTTCATGGTGTCACACCCTAATTTGTCAAACAGCTTTTCCAATACGTCTATCAAAGTGGAGTTAATCAGAATCTTGTCGCTGCCGTCTTTGCACCGGAATTCTTTGACTTTGAAATGTGCGGACAGAGCTTTGTTTTTATCTGCTTTGTAAGAATAGATTTTAACTGCCATTATTCTTCATCCCCCTCTATAATTTGTTTAAATGCCTGATGCATACCGGTAGCAGCTAAACCGCTCGCCAGTCCGCCAAGGATTACGCCGATATCAATACTGTGCAGATTCATTACAATCGCCAGAATGACACCCAGTACCGCGTTTATGGTAGGGATATACTTGTTGTCGACATCTTTCACCCATTTCTTTACCACGTATCCTACGCAAAGGCAGATGCCAATAATGACGGGTACAAAATACTCACTTAAAAATTCCAGATTCATAACTAATACATCCTTTCTTTATTTCAGTATGGTACTAACAAAATATCCTATTATACCGCTCGCAATGGCGGCAATAATAACACTGATGATTTGCGACATCCGATCAGAGGCTTTCTTCTCGATCGCCTTTAATCGGTCGCTGTGGTCTTTCAAAATCTCATTGTTGTTTTCCATCGTTTTCACAAGTTTGGCAATCGTGATGTTTTGCTCGTAAATTGCTTTTGTCACTTGCTCCAACTCCTCTATTCTATGAGTATTTGATTTTCCGCGTTCTTCTATCTTTGTGATTCTCTCGATATCCAAATCCGTCATGGCATGGCTTTATCCTTTCTGTTTTAATATTTCATTCTTTTGTTCTTCTGTAATCCATCCAATAGGAACAAAACTGCTGATATCATCCTCATTAAACAATCCCTTTCGGTAATAATCCGCTATCGTTTCAAACATCATTGCGCTGTCACCTGCGCTTTCAAAGCAGCAATTTCACGCATCAGCATGGCATTGATTTGTTCTTGCTCTGTCGGTTCAGATATAGGCGGATTTTCTAACGCTTCCATATACTCGCTGTATGCTTGTTCACCTGTTTTCAGCATTATACCCTTGTCATCATATCTAGGCGTAAATACCATCCCATCATCTGAAATATAGCAGTTGTCCCATTCGCTTTCAGGAATAAAAGCATTTTTTAAAATTTCTGTGTTCATAATTGCATCCTCCTACTCAGCTATGATATATGGAATACAGCAAGTATAACTGCCTTTTGCCAGTATTCCGGATACACGAACAATTCCGTTAATCACACCAATTGCTCCTGTATTACTTGCGTTTCCGCTCGGATTAACCATAGCCGGCTGCCAAGCATAATATCCGGTAGGTAAATTAGCAATAGTAGTATTGTTTGCAATTCCATTAGTCGCTGAAACGGTAATTGCCAATATGACCATTCCAATATTACCGCATTTATATACTTGATTATACCACCCCTGAGATGCCGCCCCGTTTATCATCGTAAGACCAACCGGTGTGGCTTGTGAAAAATAACTCGGAGCAACATAATCCGTTCCGGCTGTTGCTGCCGATATTGTCCCTGCACCGTTACCTTTTAAAATCCCGCTCGCATAAATCATATTTTGCTTTGTGTTAACTTGTGCCGGAGTTGCATAATCTGTCCCAGCAGTTGCTGCTGAAACTATACCGTTTCCTTCTCCTTTTAAAATTCCACTTACTGCAAGTTTGGCTTGTTTACCATTTTGTAACGCTGTTATATTCGTGCTTAAATCGGCAATTTTAAATGATACGGTTGTATCGTCGCTGCTGTTTATAGGAATATTAGTGCCAGAAATAGGAATGTTTCCAAACTCGTTTGCTGCAACATTATTGACCATCAACGGCACACCTGTAATACCGCCCATTCCATCTCCGATAAGATATCCCGCCACCGTAATAGGTGCTTGATAATCCGTCCCGGCAGTGGCGATTTCGGTAGAATATATATCATTTGCTTCATCATAATAGGATTTTAGAATACCATTAGTACCATCTGGAATTGGCAATTTATTGTAACACACACCAGTTATAGCAGTTTTTATGGTAGCTCCAGGATATACTTCAGCACTATCCGGCATTTTAATTTGTGATGCATCCACTACAAACTCGCCACTAGCATTCGGAGTTTGACCGTTCACGGTAATTGAAGTGCCTGTAATATTTCCTGCTCCATTGCCCTTTAAAAATCCGCTTGCTGTAATCTTAGTTTGTTTATTGTTTAATGCAGAAGATATGGTTGTCGAATCCGATGAACTGGTAGCGATATCAGAGCCATACAACGTAATGTCTCCGTTTGAATCTGTGGTTTTACCGTTGACTGTGGCTGGGTCTCCTTTATCTCCTTTATCACCCTTTGCTCCAGTTGCTCCTGTTTCTCCTATTGGACCAGTATCACCGGTATCACCCTTATCTCCCTTAGGTCCCTGAATGGTCCCAACATTCGTCCAAGATGAACTTGTGGTAGACCAAACATATAAATCTCCGGATATCAGATAACTATCTCCTGCATTGCCTGTGGGATGTGCAGTTTGTAATGCTTCTAAAGTATCATAGCTTCCGAGAATGGTAACTCCGGTACCATCCGCACCATCATCACCTTTATCCCCCTTAGGCCCTTTAATATTTCTGGTGGATGGATTGGTTAAACCCTTATCATTGGTCCATGAAATGTTTCCGCTATTATCCACCGATGGAGTGAATGTCGCTCCGTTTGTACCATTAGTTCCAGATGGTCCCGTTGCTCCAGTAGGTCCCGTATCACCTTGTGGACCTTTGATGTTAACGGTATCAGGGTTGGCTAAACCCTTGTTGTTCGTCCATGAGATATAACCGTCTGCATCTACGGATGGGGTAAAAGTTGCGCCAGTCGGACCAGTCGATCCTGTTTCGCCTCTATCTCCTTTATCGCCCTTGTCCCCTTTGTCACCCTTATCCCCTTTGGCTCCGGTAGGTCCTGTCAAATCTCCGGTATACGTGTATGTAGATTCATTTGCTTTTTTAAATCCCACTTTGTTTGTCTGTACATCGTAATCAATTTCTGTGCTGTCTTTAATAGCTTGCGCTTGGTCTTTATATTGTTCCGCCAGTAATGAATAACTTGCAGCTTCTTCGACCGCTCCCTCTGCTTGTTCTACGCATCTGGTGCAAGACAATGCACTTTGTTCCGAAATATCTGCCGCTGTTTCCGCCGCCGTCTTGTATCCCAATATTGTTGCTGAATATTGTTCCCATATATCCGGTGTGGGCGCTGCTGCCGGAGAAGTAGAGGATGAAAGACTTTGATCAATACGAATGGCAACCGCATTGGTCGTAATTCTCTTTTCTACTGAACTGGAAGTATTTTTCACACCGTAAGCGCCAACATAAAGATTTCCTGCATCTTCTAACAACTCATGCGGCAAAATACATTTCCCATCATTCAATGAAACAAAACAGTTTGTGGTCGAATCACGATAAAACACCGCATACAATTCCAACCCGTCATAGTCATCGGAAAAAGAAAAACTGCATTCCACCGAGTTTACATTCTCGGTGGTTAGCAGTTCCTTGTCCAATCTTGTGATTTGATTCTTTTCAATTTTAAATTGCATAAGCTTTTCACTCCTTTTGATTTACTGATTTCAGTGCATGAGATCATAGATTTTGTTTGCTGTTTTTGCAGGAATGCCGAGTTGATTTACCATACATGAAATTTGCTTCCGCTTTAAAGAACCGCGAATCGTTTCGCCGCTTGCGTTTTTGTCGCTTTCCATATCTTTCACCGAAACATACGCATATAAATATTCGTATAAATCAACGCCGGATTCTTCCACTTCATTAAATTTCTTAATGGTTGGAGTATCGTCAAAATCAATTCCTCGTCCTTTATAAAACTCGACTTTTGCGCTTTCTTCTGCATATCGGTACATTTTACCCACTGCAACCGCCTTTTCCTCGTTTGACATGTTACTATATGCAGTGCTGTTAATCAGTTTTTGAAGTTGTTCATGAGAAGCTTTTCCAAGCGTTTTTTGATATTGCGTATATTCTTTTTCGGATAACCGATATGTATTTCCGCCTGTTGACAGACTTGATTTGGCACTGTGTGGAACAACGCCTGTGTCAGATGTTGCTTTGTATAGCCTTGCCATTTCTTCCGTAACCGAATCGTTTGTGTTCTCTGAATAATATCCAGGAGATGCAAAGTTTTCAAACGCATTTAACACCCAATTATCTGCAACTTGCTCATTCCCCCATTTGTCAATATACGGCTCCAACAGCATACTTACACCCGGAATTTTAGCGGCTGTTTTCTTGATTGTTTTATCAATCAATTTTCCCGCTGCGCTGTCTTTCGGAGTATAATAGCTATTTCTTCTTGTGGTGTCTACTGTGCGAGCCGTCTGACCAAGTATTGTAGGAATGCCCTGACCGAGGTATCCTGAAACCGTATTAGCCGCCAAATCAATAGTCGGGTTATCGCTGTATCGTACTGTTTTAATACTGCTGTTAATGCCTTGCAGCATGGACAAATTAAACATAGGATCAGAAATTCCGGTTAACGCATCTAGTACACGACCGATTCCTGCTCCGTTATCCGCGTCCCCACGTTCAACAGCATTTTCAATCTCTGCTCCAATAAATAACGGCATAGAAAGCGGTGCAATCCAGTCAATCGTATAAGACTTCCCGAAAAACTGTAAAGCATACTCTTGATTTCCTGACAACTTATCAAACTCGCCCTCTTTATCATCGTCAGAAGTTGATGTTAATACGCCTAAACTGCTAAGAAGAACACCAACCATCATCATTGCTGTGCCGCTTAATCCGCATGATAGCGTATCGATTGCTTGTGATGCATTCATATTGCCTTTTTTGACATCCCATGCAAGCTCTTTAATGCCTTTTGCGATTCCAAATGGGCTGTATTCTACGCCGCGCTTTAAAATGTTGATTGGCGTTTTCTTAAACGGAAGTAATCCCTCCACTAAAACCTCCGTAGCAATATTTTGATGTGAGAGCTTATTTAATGCGTTTGCCACTTCGGAAGTGTCTTGAAAAGTTGCTCTTTTTGCTTCTCTCATAGCGTAATTTCTGGCAGAATCCAATTGGCTGTCTGTAAGGTTTTGATAATCCCATCCGCGTGCCTTGATAAATTGAGCGAAACTTTTGGAGTATCTTTTCCGCTTTGCTTTTGTATCTTCCCATTCAAGCAAATTGCTGTTTGTTTTTCTCGCCCATTCTAAAGCCTTATTTTTAAATACCTTTTCTTCAACATCCAGTCCGTTTAACGATTCGTTGTATTTGTTTTTGCTGGATTTGGATTCTTCTGCATTTACGGTGTCAAAATCAGATTTGGCAAATTCAATCGTCGCTTTGTCTTTTGCTGTCAGACGTGCTTTTGTACGATTATCTTTTGACAGCGTTCGTTCTAAAGCTATTCCGATCGCATTTTTTCCGTTCACCATAGGAGCAAACAGCGCGTTTCCAAATATATTTCTGATATGAGTGCGAGGATTTCCTAACATAGCAAGATATCGCCATTCATTCCATTTGCGTACCGCTTTTTCCATTTTAGTAGGCTCCGGCATCTGTTTTGCAATGTTCTTATGCACCATATGCTCTATGGCATCCATTTCTTCTTGGGATTTTGCATTTAGCATTCGCTTTTTTAGATTTTCGTCTACTTTAATGGTTTTCGCCTTTCCGTTTGTTTTGCGGTCTATTTCTTTCTGAATACGATACACAAGCTTGTCTATTTTGTAAATTCTTCCCTCCGGAGTTAAATTTTTGAGCAGCCTGATGGACTGAGCGTTTTGTCCGGCTCTAGTCGCTTCTTCTGCGATATCTACCATAAGTTCCTGCGACACTTTGAAATCACCATTGTGCGCTGATTCAATATACATTTGTTCTGCCAAAGCCAAATCATTTTTAGATATTTTCCTGTCCTCATTGACAAGGCTTTTCCAGTATTGATAACACTTTTCAAGCCCCCATTTATCAAGTCGGTCTTTGGCGCTTGAAACGGCTGATTTGTCGCTTACGACTTTATAATCGTACACGTCATTGGCAATGTCCACTTTTAAACGATCAACCAATTCGCCAGGAGTTCCGCTTGCTTCCATTGCGGTACGAACTGTTCTTCTAACCTTAGTGTTATCATTCATCTGTTTCGGAACTTTAACATCACGTGCCGGATTTTCTCCGGGTGGAATCGCTCCGTACTGTTCGACAGCGTTATCGTAATCATCGGAAAGAAAATATCTGGGGTCGCTTTTTGCAGAATCAAAACGTTTGGAAAGTGGAATAATATTACCGTTATCATCATAGGTTACTTCAACTGTTTTTACATTGTTTTTAGTGTTTTGATAAACCTCGTTCTGATTTCCGTTATCGTATCCCCATTCATTAATGCTATCACCATTACTATATAAATATTTTGCAGGAACAGTATTTTCAATGATTCTAAAATCATTATCCAACACCCTGCCACCATGTTCTTCAGCGTACTCTTTGGTGATAGCAACCCAGTCACCGTTTCGCATTCTTGTGTCTTTAACCGTTGTAGGGACGGCACGATATATTTTTATCATCTTGTCTGGATTGTTTCTAGCAGATTTAATAACAGAAATAGATTTTCTGTCGTATTCCCTTCCTTCACCGTAATAATATACCGCTTGACTAGAATAAATAGATCCATCTGAGCCATACGATTTATCAATTTTATCCATGCTGTTTGAGTATCCGTCATTCGAATTAGGAGCTTTGTGATCCATTTTCCAGTTATCGTCCGTCGTGTATCCTTTTTCAGCAGCCGCTTCTCTCAACAGATCGGAAACATCCTCACCCCTCATGACCTTTAAACGATAATTTTCATCTTTTACCGCGGTATTTTTTGACAATTGCTGTTTCTCGTCTAAAAGCACAGATGGAATGTATTTGTAAAAATTTCCGTATTCAGGGTTGATTTTTTTCACTAAATCTGCTATGCTAATATTAGAAAACGTAGTGGGGAGTGTACTCGTCCGTCCGTTTGGATCGGATGTTTCCACCTTGATCCTCTCGTTTTCTATTTTTATTTTCCCAAGAGTAACGCTGACATAAAGCTTATTGTTCGGGGTTGCACCCTCGTTCATTTCTTTTACATGAAACTCAACCGGAATAATATAGTCACCATCTTGAAAAGCGCTTAATAACACGTAATCGTATTTTAAATTCGGATTTTCTCTTGTTGTCCCTTTGTATTTGTCTGTGTGAACTTCAATCGGAACAGCATTTTTTACAACATCGTCAAACACATAAAGCATTTTTGCAAAATCATAAAAATCAGTGGAAATGTTTCCTTGCTTGTGTACACTTTCGTTTAGAGAGACACGCGGATAATCAAAATCCAAAGAAACATTTTCATTAGAATAAGATTTGAAAACACCGAATTTCTCTCCCAGAGATTTTAATATCTTTCCTGCTTGAGAATTATATGAAGATTTTAGCAGAATAACGTTCTTTGCGTTTAAATCCTCATTATTACCATCATATACAGACAAATTAACAGTTGAGTTTCTTAACACCTCAGCTCTTTCGTTCTCGTCCATATTTGCAGTTATTTTTTTATTATTCTGACTTGATTCACTTAAAGAATATTTCGCTCCAACTGTATCATTTTTCTGCAAATCGGATATACTGGTATTGACAGACTGTGCTTTTTGTGGTACAGTTGTGTTACCAGAGGACACATCCTTTCTTGGGCTTCCTGCTTGTGCATAGCCCTGATGTGTTCTCTCTTTTTTTATCGAAAGTTCAGTTGGTGTAAAATTAATAATGTCATACAACACCATTTCTTTTCCGCCAGTAAATCCGACTATTACTTTTGCAGAATAATCATTGTCACCAACTCGAATTAAAACATCCCCGCGTGCAAATTCTTTGAAACTGTCGTTTCGCTGATGCTTCAAATCCTCATTGATGTAATTGGTAGAAGCAAGCACGATTTCATCAAGATTATTTGCAGATTTGAATTTATCGGCATAAACAGAGCCATCAGTAGCACGCAAATATCGCGTATTCCTTGAATTTGCATACTCATTCCTTGTTACACTGTTTACTTTTATTAATCTTCCGCTAACCGGTATACCATCTGAAAATTTTTCAGAAATAGTGTTTTTTACCGTTTCAATCCACTTGTTTTTCGGCACACCTTTCAATATATCATCCTCTACCACCACAACAGGCTTATTATCAGTGGTATACCCAAGGCTATATTGCGTACTATATTTTGCCTTGCCCTCAATTCCTGCACGTTTGTCAGCTGCTTTTAACGCATTTACGTACATTCGTTCCGCTCTGATAAGTAATTCCGATTCCGCATCTCCTTTAATAGCTGCAATTTGCTCCCGAATCCAGTTTACGATACTGCGTGCAATATTCGGTCTTTTTTTGGCAAGATACTGAATTGCTTTTTCATCGGTAAACAAATACTTTCCGGCAAAATTGGCAACAAGTTCTCTTTCCGCTTCCCCGTCTTCTAAAGTTTTTCCTCTTGCGCGGTAATTGTCGTATATCTTGCGAATTTCTGCGGCGTAATCAGTTCCGAGCGTTTCTCCCATTTTATCATAATAGCTTTTCACCACATTCAGCAATTGATCGTACCGATATGTATCTTTTTCCAGATAATGCGTTAATTCATGCTTGAAAATGACAAGACTCGGATTTTTGGCATAAGGACTGACATAGATGACACCGTTTTCATATTTACCCTCAATCGGTGAGCCTTTTGCATCGACTCCCAAATCCTTGATCTCAAACGGAATCTTGTGGTTTTTCGCAATTGCTTTCATGACTTTCAGTTCAGATTCCGGAACACGAATTTGACGATTTTCGGTCATATTTTCCGAATTTTCGCGTATACTGGTATTGACACCATTTGTATCTTGTGATATAGTGGAGTTAATAGAAGTCTTATCGACTGATGCGACATGAAGGGGTTTCCCTGATAGATCGCTCTTACGGTCGTTAAGGCTTCTTATTTTTGTCATGTCATAAAATACGCGCCCGTTATCTGTGTTTTTTACAGATATAGTTCCGTTAAAAGGTTGACCATCTACAACAAAATCAACAGAATACCAATCCCATCCTCCTGTTGCATCTGGATGCCTGCCGTCATCATCGGTATGCTCAACAAATTGGCTTGTACTCATCAGATTATCAAGTTCAGTGGATGATTTCATTTTTGCACTTTTGATATCAGATTCCTGCCTCTTATTCGCTGGATAAGCATATTCCTCTGCGGATCGCTTATTTACAAACGCACGACTATCATTTTCTCCGATTATTTTTCCCCTAAAGTTTTCAAGAATATATTTTCTTGCAATTTTATGGTATTCTTTCGGTTCTACACCTTCAAAAATATGCTGGTCGGTATCAACGTTAACATACTTTTTACCGTTTGAATCTGTTTGTATGCTATACCGCGCTTTGTTGTTATATTCTGCAATTGATTTTTGATTTTCAATTTGTTCTTGCTGAACCGACTGCTGTTTTGTTGCTTTGCTGTCCGCAACGGTATTGAAAACTTTTGCAGTACCAGCAGATGCTCCACCGAGTATACCACCGACACTCGCCCCAACCGCAAAATTTTCAGCCATCTCTTTAGGATTGATAACTGCGCTTTCTTTTGTAGAAAATATAGGAGTTTCCGGAGCATAAGTAGTCTTTTTTACAATTCCCTCAACCGGATATTGCAAGACTTCTTCTAATCCTTCTTCTAAGGCAGACTTGAATACATCTCCTGCCAGCCCCTTGGTTTTATTTGCAAGCTTTGCAACTAATTTTTCAGTACCGCCTGATACTTCAATTAAAGATTGTGGTATTGCATTTAGCAAAGCTGCCCGAATCGCCGTATTGGTGTCCGCACCGTTTTGTTTAGCATCTTCATACGTTCCGCCGAATGTTTGTACAGCGGAATATATGAAATTAGGATTTTTAGCAATTTCCTTAGCAGTATTTGCCGCAAGTTGCGCGGTAGATAAATTAGCCCCTGTCGTTGCCGCCTGACCAGCTAAACTTGTGCCACCTGACATAGCACCTAATACGGCGGTTGGAACAGCTTGAACAGTTCCAGACACCAAAGCATCTACATAAGGATTCAAATTTCCATTTTCGATTTCTGATTGCTTTTCCGCCTGTGCTCTTTCATTTTCTTTTAGATAATAATCATATATCGGCTTTAACGGTCGATAATCTGAACGCTGAAACAAATCTCCCCATACAAAATCATCAACAGCTTTAACTGCACCCATGATATTAGCGTTAATTCCGGTTAATCCTGCATAAGCGGAATCGCCAACAGCAGATACCTTATCTCCTGATTTTGATTGCTTTTCTGCATTAGTCCTATGCAAATCAGAATTAGGACGTTGTACTGTTTGCGAATTGTTCTGCTGTTTTTGGCTTAACTCTTGATTAATTTGATTAAAAACTCTATCGCTATATTTTTCTTTTTTAATGGATTCAAAAATTTTATCAGCATATGTTCCCATGCGTGCACCGCCTTACTTCATTAATTGTGACCCGTACCCAGCTTTTTGTCTAAGAGTTGCAGCGGTCTTAAACCAATTACGATTTAATCCCAATTTTTCGAGAGCGTCTTCTACATAATCTGAATAATCACTGTCAAGAGACAAAATATAATTATATAAATTTTTTCTTCCAGTTACATTTCCATTTCCATAAGCGTCTATCATCTCTTGTGTTACTTTTTTTGCATTATCAGAAGCAGTTTTTTGTGCCGCCGCTTGTGCTGTTATTTGGGAAGCTTTTGCGTTCTGATCATTCAAATATTTCTGATAATTAAAATTATTTTCGTCAGACCATCTGCTGTAATCCTGCTGGTCTAACGCGAGAAGATTACTGTATTGATTTTGTAGCACACTATATTGATTGTTCAGCTTATTAAGAGCGGCGTCTTTATATGTAGGAATAAGGTTTTGAGAATTTTTCAAAGCGTTTGCATATACGCTGTCAGAAGCGACTTGTTGAGCGGTAGAAGTTGCGCCGATTCTGTTTGATAAACGTCCGTAAGCGTTGTTTGCTGCAATTTTAGCATCATTTTGGATCTGATTGTTTGCTGCAATCCACCCTGCATCTTTGGTGTGGTCATAGGTATTGTCAAAATTACTGATTTGACCTTTTACCGTATTAATCTGATTATCTAAATCCTTTAGTTTTTTATCATACTTGCTGATATAAGCCTGATAATTGTATGCCATAATAATTCCTCCTACTGTAAATTATTTTTCTTGACAAATGGGTCAGAAAGATTCTGCTTATCAAGATTATTCAAAATATATTCCAATTCCCGTTTTAGTGTTCGGTAATTGTCGTCTATTGCCCTGATGCTTTCCTCGCTTTTGCCCGGAGCAATATTTTTCCCTCTGCTAAATTTCACTACCGCCATGCTTACACCCCCAATACTCGGAATTCTCGTTTAATATAGTGCACTATTGTTTTTCCTGTACCTTTAACCCGTACTTGAAAATAATCACAAGGCGGCAATAATACGGGAACTTCTTTGACAAAATCGATTGTGCCGTCCCATGTGTATACCGTTTGGAACGCTCCTTTATTAAGGCTGACCTCAATTTTTAAAGCTGTTGTATTTTCCTTTTCAAATCCGATAATCAGCTTAGAAATAATCTTTTTACCCTCTTGATACTCATGAAATTGCTTGGTGGTGAAATACCAGTCAGACAATTCTGTGTCGGACGAACGAAACAGGCTGACGATAGAATAGGAGCTTTCGCCCGGAATGTTTGAATACTCTACCGTTTTAAGGTATCTGTCATTATTAAAAAAGCACTGAGGGTAAATATAAGTGTCTCCTATTTTTTGCTTTGACCACGCCTTGGTATAAGTGTCGTAAATGTATTCCCCAATGTAATAATATCGGTTGTCGGAGAACGCATATTGTTGATGATACGAATACACCGTATCGGATTGCGTTGCGGCATTGAAATTGTTTAGCTTAATATTTTGAGATATCAGCTCTGGCGTTCCCCCATCGTATTCCATTACCCCTAAATCAGATAAAAAATATAGTTTGCCGTTGCAAATCGCAATGCTATCCGGATATGGGCATCCAACGGAATCAATTCTGGTTAACGAAAATGGATTATACTCCCCAAGCAACATATACATGGAGTTTTTCTTAAAAAATATCGGATAATCCCGATAATTCACACCGCAAGTAAAATCCCCATCATCCAATAATTGAATTTCCTGTGCGCACATTGCGGTAGTTTCCCCGTTTACACTGTACGTTTCCCATTTTTCTTCTGTGATATCGTTATCATAACTGATATGAATAGAAGTTCCGTCTAATATAATTAAACGAGAACCAAAAGCCATTAAACTTACCACAGACCCCGGATTATTTATCACAAAATTGTTAACATCTATTTCTTTCTTTGGATTTTCATAAACAATTAACTGTCGCGTATACATTGCCTCTGCTTCGTAGAGATAACAAAAGACTACTAATGTGTCATTATAGACATCAAAATCGCTTAATATAAATTCTCCGCTATTCCCATTGTATATTGTGATTTGTGAAGTTGTAGCACTAGAATTTGACTGTTTGATAATAGTTGCAGTAATCGTCAGATTTGACCCTGTATCCTTTTCTAATATCATAACGTTCTTTTTAGAACGTAATCTATATGTGCCTGTAGCTTCTAGCGATTCATCATATTGGGAATATCCGTCCATCACAGAAACGGCAGGATATTCTTCCAAGCTGATATTGCAGCAATCAGAAAATTCTCCGTCCGCAATCGATTTTCGCTCGTTTAAGCCCCTGAACGTTGCAATGGTCTGTGTCTTTTTCTTGATTTGATTTAATTTCGGTAAAAAGCACATAATGAATCCTTTCCCCGTAAAAAACGGTATAAAAAAAGCACTACACACGAAGTGAAGCGCTTGACAAATATTTGAATAAACGTTATAATGATGATAGAAAAGGCGTTACCGGTAAACGGTTCGCCCAAGTTAAGAGTTAAGAATTAACCGCCTAAGTTTGGACGCTGGGGCGGTTATTTCTTTTTGTTTATAGTAACGCATAGCGTAATTACAGCAATCAAGACCAAGCTAAATTGAAATAATCCGTCATATGTAACCATAAGCATCGCCCCCTTTCTGAGGGCTCGCTTTTCAACAAAAAGCAGATTGAACCGCCTACCGCTGGGCTGGTAACGCCTTGATTCGAATTATATCACAATCCATATAAGGTGTCAATTTTCACCACATATTCGTATATTTTAGATTATTGTCAGATTCCGATTTACTGAATGTGCGCCGTCTGAATTCTATTGCAGCATTGTTGTATAATACAAAATAATTGCTGTACTCTGCCAGATCCCCGCAATAGAGTGAAATCTGCGCCAGAGCATAATAAAGCAACACGTTATCAAGATATTCGCCCGTGGCATAATCGTTGTTTCCGTCGCAAACCAGCGTGACAGCTTCCTCGAAAAAGCCGAGAATATCGCTGTCATTTAAAGCGCTTGGTTTGATGCGTTTTACTTTTCCGAGAAGTCCGTCATACATTTTGTTTCACCTATTCCTTTTTGCCTGTTGAATCGCTTACTTCAATGGCATATTGCGCCTGTTTCTGCGCGTTATCCAAAACTTCTGCGACGAAATCGGGTACTTCCACATCTACGCCGCGTTGAATAATAAATACCTTTCCGTTTACGATAACTTGTACATCGTCTTTGTATTTGTCATTATCCTTGTATAAACGAATCGTTTTAGTGCTTTTCTGTGTCTTACTTTCAGCCATGATATTTTCATCCTTTCAAAAATAAATGATTTCGGGGCGGAATTACCGCCCCTTATTTATTAATATTTGGAAGCTGTTTCCACACGGACCATAAATGCTTGTGTCAGAATGCAAGCCGTTTTTGTCGCTTTCCAGCCAACAGTAGAACGCTGATTGAGCGGGTCTGCGGAACCAGCAGAGCCTTTCGGCTTCACGATCATTTCCAAGCCGCCGCCATCAATAGAAGTAGTACCGTAAGCATCTGCGCCGAGGAACAGAGTAGAATATACATCAATAGAACTTGTTCCTGCTTTTTCAAAAATCTTTGCTTCGGATGTTTCAACAAATCGAACACCGTACAGCCGACCGATTTCACCGGCATACAGATTTTTCGGATTATAGGTTGCAACCGCTTCCCATTTAGTATCATTCATCAAATCATACGCAACATCCGGATGAATGATTGCAACGTAATCTCCGTTAATTTTCTTCGCGTTCATCCTCTTTAACGTAGTCACGGCACGTTTTACTGCTGCAACTGTCATGACATCGGTGTCGGTAATAGCAGAACGAGAAGTTTTAGAACCGTCTCCGTATTGTACGTTGGTTCCTGCGTTTAGGATTTCACGTACAACACCGTCCAGAGAAATACCAGCCTGATCGCCTAAGACTCGACCTGCCTCGGTAATATTGTTGTCGATAGCGGTCATGTCCAGCATATCAGAGGTAGTTACGTAATCCCCGTATTGGCTTACCGTTGCGGTAACGGTTGCCCAGTCAAGCTTTTTTCCGTCCGGAGTAACACCTTCCGTCAGCGGAGTAGTGGCTTTTGCAAACGGATTCAAGCGGCGAAATTCGATTGTTTTACCGCTGTTTTTCGGGATCGGCTTTTTCTGTCCGAACTGGTCATGTACCAGATTTGGCACCGCATTTTTTATAATTACCTTGTCATAAAAGGTTTTCATCTGCGGGGACATTTCCTGTCCGGTACCGGTTTGTGTGGTGGTGTTTGTGTTCGGGTCTGCAAATAACTGCAAATTAATCATTTTGTTCATTTTTCATTTTCCTTTCTACAATTCAATTCTTTCTCCGCGCATTGCACGGGCTGCAAGTGCTTCGATTTCATCATCACTCATAGAAGCAACATGGTTAGAAGTGTTTGCAGCTCCCACCGAAACTGCCGCACTTTCTGCCGGTCTGCTTCCTTTTGCGATAATGTTATCCACTACTTGCTTGCTGGTTTTCTGTGCCAGCTTTTGTGTAATTTCTTCCAAATGCAACGCATCGTAAGCCTTTTTTACATCAAATCCTTGCCCTAAAAGAGCCTTAAATTGTTGGTTTTCTGACAGTTCTGTAACATCAATATTCCCATACAATTCCGGATTTTGTTCTGCCAGCTTTGATACGTCACTAGTTAAAGCTGCTATAAACTGCTGGTACTGAAAGTTTTGAATTTGCCGCTGCATATCCTGCATTTGGCGTTCCGATTCCATTCTGGCGCGATACTGATCTTCCGAAATACCCTCGTTATAGGCAATCTGTGAAATCATATCGTTTTGCACACGTTCGACTAACGCCGATTCATCTGAAACGCCGTAATGTTTTTGCAACACTTCCAGCATGGGAGCCAGCTTATCCAGTCTTTCGGTTTTCTCCCGTTCTCCGCGTAATCTTTGACCGATAATGTTATCAAAATAGCTTTGATATTCCTCCCGTGTCTGAAATACGCGAAACGGCTCTTTCAATTGGGGCGCGTTGGATTCCCCGTTGTCATCGGCATTATCTTCTGCCGTAGTTTCTGCAACGCTTTCCATTGATTCTGCGGTATCCTCTGCGGATTCCGATACTTCTGCACCTGAAATGTCGGTAAAATCTTCTTCTCCGAACAATTGCAGATTGATTTTTTGGTCAAACATATTTTTCTCCTTGCGCGGTCTTTCCCGTGTGTCTTTGAATGCAGTACAGTTTAACGTCATGCACTGAAAGGACAAGGTGCTGTAAAAGTGATTTTAAGGCATTCCGGATAATCATGTTCGATTGCTTTCAGCCCTTCAAAAATCGCCGTCATTGCCCCTTTGGTTTCATTGGTAATATTCGATATTGTTATCGTTGTGTCGGACACAATGGCTGTTTTCGGGGCAATTTTGTTTATGCCAAGCACCAACGCATAAAACAACGCGGACACACCCGCACAAACAATATCTTTTCCGATCTTGTCGTGCCCAGCATGCCCGTGAAAAACAGCGGTTATTTGATTATCCGACTTTGTGATATTCACCTGTATCACATGGCAACACCACCCCCGACATTCTCCGAATCAGGCGGTATACTTTGCTCTTGTGGAATGCTTGCCTGTTGCATTGCCATTTGCTGTTGCATCTGCATCATCTGCATTTGTTCCATTTGTGCCTGTGCTTTTAAATCCTTTAATCCGCGAATAATACTGTCTTTGTTCTCCATGATCATGGCATTTAAAGCAATAATTGCGCTGTCTGCCGCCTGCGCTGTAAATGCGCCAGATTGCAACAACTGCATGACCATCTGATTGTGGGTGTTGGTGTTAAACGGGTTTTTCCTCTGTGGGATGATTTTAATATCGAATACCGCTTTCCGATATACCGTTTCTCCGGTCACAGTCATTTGCGGCTGCGGCTTTATATTTTGGTTAGATATGGTCCCGTATTCCACTTCCCCGTTATCTCCGGTGATTCTGAACGAGCGTTCCTCATCATAGAATTCCCGAATCAATTCGACACATAGATTCACAATATCCTTAAATGCTCGATAGGATGATTTGATGTTGTCTCTGGAAAGCTTGTTTCCTGCTTCCTGCAATGCGGATATCGCTCCCGCTGCCGTTACGCCTCCTGTTACGCTTCCCTGCGCAAAATCACGATTTCCGATTACTTCTTTTAATTCGTTAATCTTGTTCTGCCTGTGCTGTATAATGTGTGACGGGATAGCCGTTGCCTGAAACGCCCTGACGGCAGTTTCGTCCACGGCGGTATCAGCTTCAATAAAATCTTTGTTTAAATCTCTCAAGTCATCCACGCGGATGCCGCTTGACCTTTTTACAATCCATCTTGGTTTTCCTGATACAAGGCAGTTTGCTTCTATCAGATAATCCAGCTTGTCGATGTATTCCTGCGTAGGCTTTGCGCATTCTATCATACCGATACCGTAAATACTGGATTCCTTTGGAATAAAAACATCCACCACAAAAGGATACAAACCGTGTTCATATAAGCCTTTTTGCGCAAACCGTTCATCTGTTTTTGTGCTGTATAACACCGTTTCTCCCACAATTTTGGTAAGGTGTACTGCTTCTTTTCCGGTTTCTGTACGGCATTTTTCGTAGCAGTCAATCAGGCAGGATTTTCCCTCTAATTCTTCTTGCTTGTAATCTCCAAAATAAGATTGAATAGTAGAGCTTGCGGCATCACTGGCAATTTCTTTATCCGGATATTGCTTTTTCAGTATATCGGTATCAACCAAAGAAAGCACAAATATGTATCTGGAATCCTGCAAATGATCAATATGCGGCTGTGCAAAGAACCGGAGTATATCAATTTTGTTGATGGTGATATCTCCCAGCCCGTTGTCCTTACTGGAATCCCATCCAACATAGTAAATTCCGGTGCCTTGTTTGATTTTTTGCCACCAGACATCGGAATAGATCTTTTCAAAATCATTTTTTTCTAAAATAAGAGGTACAATTTTTGAAAGCTTCTCCGCTTCTTCTCGGTCGTTTTCCTCTCTTTCCAAAAACACCGGCTCTGGATAATTGTCCATCGCATCGGCGTGTTTGTTCCAAACGGCATTTAAAATAAACGGTGTGGTAGGCTCATGACCTAAATCCTGCTGATTGCCTTTTATATACTGCCAATGCTTTGATTGAAACCAATTTTCATTTACTCGGACTTGTTCATCAATCTTTTTCTTCGATTCTTTATATAGTTTCAGTGCACTTAGTATTTTCTTTGTTTCTAATATGTCATCTTGCTTGATTGATGTCTTTTCTTTTTTGCCAAACAACATGGTAACCCTCCCTAAATAATAAAATCATACGGTGTTTTAACTGTTTCACGCTTATACATATTTAACGGGTCATCTCTTTCCGGTAAAGGCGCTTTTGCCGGTGCTTTCGGCGGTAAAATCGGTAAATACATACACATATACCGCGTTTCATCATAAATATGATCTTCTCCGTCAGTGTCAATATCTTCCGGTCTGACTTGACTATATACAATTGTCGGAATTGTTCGGATAAAATCGTGGCAGGTATTGAACACATACAACATCGGGATTCCGTGTTCGTCAAATGCAAGCCGATTATGCAGTTGCATCTTTCCGGCAATACGTTCGTGGTCTCCTTTTTCAAAATAAAGCCCGTGGCGTTCAAATATCTTGGAAATACATCCATCAGAACCACGGCTTTCATCAAAAATAGCCGGATCTGCAACACCGATGATTCGATTCCCTTTTTCGTATTCCTTTTCATATTCTTCCGCAAGCTTTGCAACGTCATCCGGTGTCATTTGCATTCCGATATTTGGTTTGTCTGTGCGTTTTGTGTCCTTGTTCTTAGGGCTTCCGTATATTTCTGCATATCGGTACAATCTGCCGTCATTATCTGCCGCCCAATACCCAATAGAAAACGGTCTGGAATATCCCCAGTCAAAGCTACGGTATCGTTTCCATTCTTTTGGAATGACAAACGGCTCAATGACATGCGTACCGATTCGGTCTTTATAGTGTTCAGGGTTGTTAACAAACTCTGTAAATACCTGTCCTTCAAATACGGACCAGTCACCATACAACAATGCTTTTCGGAGTGCTTCCGGCTTTTGTTCCAGTTCAATAATATAATTTTCTCCCAAATGCGGGTTATCGGTTGCATAAGCCGGTATGTACTGACGTGTAATTTCAGTTGTTTTTTTCAGCGTTTTTGATTCAATCGGAATATGATATATTTTAAACGGCTCTTTTCCATCAATGAATGCCGCTTTTACCCATCCATGACCAACTCCGCCCGGATTTGATGTGCAGCGAATACGTGGCTGAACGCTTTTACTTTTGGGAGCACGAACACGCGTTCTCAAATAGTCATATACTTCCTGTGGAAAGTGTGTCAGTTCATCAATATACAAACGATGCATTTCTGTGCCTTGATAGTTATATGCGTCTGTCAAATTCCTGCAATATCGAAAATGAAGCACCGAACCGTTAATCAGATAAAAGTCATGCGACGATTCTTTATATCGTCCTAATTCTTTGGGGATGCTTGCCTGTGCTTCCCGAATCAGTGTGTCTCGCAATTCCGGATAAGTACGCCGAAACAAATAACTGTCAATTCCTGGGTGTTCCAAGCTGTCTATTAACGCTTCCATTACCGTTGCTTTTGACTTTCCGCCGCCCGCTGCTCCGCCGTATAGCAGTTCATAAGCGTTTGATTGATGATACAACGCTTGCTTTTTTGTCGGCGTGTAGTTTATATTAATCTCCATCTTGTGACCTCGGAACGGTATGGTTTATAGAAATATTGATGTTATCATCTGCGCTATCACGTTTTTCCCTCCACTTATCAGGACGGCGGTTTTTCAGCCAGAATATTTGCGCGGTCGTGTTTCCCGCCATTGCCGATTGAAACAGCGCATTTTCAACCTCGAAATCAACGATTTCCTTACCCTTTTTTAAGGACTCACAAATGTCACCGTACTTGTTTTTCCACTCATACAATGTTTTTGATGTAATTCCCATATTATGTGCTATCTGTTCATCGGTCAGCCCGTCACGCGCCCAACCCTCAAGCAGAATTAATCCTTCGTTTGTCAGCCAATATTCATATTTTCCTTTAGCCATCCCCACCACCTTCCTTTACTTTTACACATCCCGGCACCATACAAAAATCAACGCCGCATTTGATACGATCGTTGTATTCGCATTTATCGCAATCACCGATTATGATTTCGGGTATGCGATGCTCCTTGCAGTATTCATGTTCAATCATAACGCCTTTGCTATTGTTGTATCCATCAACAGACCAGCATTCATCGCACATGTCTAGCAGTGCCAAACAATGCCGCATACCATCATCATAGCTGATATAGTCATATAAGAAGCCCAGCGCATGAACCGGAGAAAGAAACGTATAATCCGGATAGCGTTTTACCAATGATTTTATGACAGCTTCAATGTGCTTTTTATTTGATTCTTTCCCGCCGTAATTGTGGGACAGATAGATTATCTTTTTGATGTCGTTCATGTCATCACCTATAGTCTTGCGTTCATTTCCTTTCTTGAACCGTTCAGATATATCACCGGCGTATCTGTGCTGGACGGCTTGTATTCCTGTGCCTCGCCGTATCCGCCATATTCTAAATTGGCTGCCGTGTTTACGAATAGCTTTGTTACATGGGATATTGCTGAATTGCAAACATCTACACGGAAAAAGCCTTGTTTCATAATCATAGGCAAATGGGTGTGGCTGTGAATATATATGTCAGCGTCCACTATACTCGACATGTCTGCAAGCCTGATTGCCTTTGCTCCCTCTTTCCGTCCTCCGCCTGAACCGTGATTGATATATACCGTATATCTCTGCGGTCTGTTATGTGTATGTCCTGATGTCTTTCCAAAGCGTAAAAATATGATCGCACTGGTCGGAGAATACTTATCCGATATACCAAGCTGCATTGCGATGACTTTGGAAATGTCGAAGCCCTCTTTCCGGTATCCTCTGGCTTCATGATTGCCCGAATTTATACAAAGGATTTTATCTTTGATCGGAGCAAACAACTCGACTGCCTTTTCAAGCTGTCCCATGATGTTAAACTCTCTTGTTTCGATATCTCCAATGGATGACCGGCTGGCATAGTCCAATATATCTCCGTTTAACACGCAATAGGCGTTTTTATGTTCCGCAACATACTGAATGCGTTTCTTGATTCTTTCAATGTCGGAATGCTCGTCCCCGATATGTTCATCTGCGAATGTATGTAATTCCAGCATGGATATATTGCTAGGCAAATCACATTTGATTGCTTTCAATCTGTCATCCCCTTTTCGGCAAATCAAAAAGCAACCCCCGAGTTGAGGATTGCTCTTTGATATATTTTCTATGATACTATTGTAGCACATAAAAAGCGGACATATCGGACAACTTTAATGACTTTTTAAATATCTATCATGCATTTTTCTAATACTATCTTCTGTATTCCCGCCAATAGTGTTTGCGATAGCATTCCATGTCATTCCGTTAATATGTCGCATTGTCATAATCTGCCGGACTAAACTATCATCAATGCTGTTTATGTACCGCATTAACCTGTTATACTCATGCCAGTATTCTTGAATTTTAAGTTGAATTAATGATTTTATGTCGGCTATTTCTGCAACCGTTTTTCCGATCTTGTCACTAACTCCGCTTCCGTGTGGCATATCAGACAATTGCGCTGTTGTACTTTCGGCAATTGCTTTTAGTTGTTCCAGCTGTTCTTCTTTGGCTTTTATTTCTTTGCTAAGATTATACAGCTGCGACAATTCTTTTTTTGTCATCCACATCACCCCTGACATCTTGAAATTTGAATTTCCAGTTTTTTATAATCCGTTTCTTTGTACATCAAGAACCGCAAATGTCGCCATACTGTATCTTATATCCACAATATTTACACGTCTTCATTGCTATCGTCCTTTTCCTTATCCTTTTTCAACTCACGCAGCATGTACAACAAAAATACTATTCCTAAAATCCCGCCTAGGCATATCAGAAACTGCACGAACTGCAATAGCCATAATAGAAACGATGTCATTCTGTATCACTCTCCTGCAACAATTTTTCACATTCCTCATATATTTGATTGCAATGGCATATAGAATATCCTCCGCTACCAAATAAATCAGCTTCTTTTCTTAAAAATTCACCAACTTCATCAATATCATTTGTGGATAACACAAGCGCATCACTGTCTCCGCATTGATCACAATGCAAAATATCATGATCTAAATATTTATCAGTCACATATAAACCACCTAAATGGCTTTCGTAAATGCATATCATTCGGTATCACTCTCCAATCTGTCAAGCAAATCCATATATCCGTTAATCACTCTAAGAAGTTCTATTTCTCCACCAAAATGATTTTCTATGTGTTCATCAGTGTTATATAACGCTATATATAAAAGTTGCGAAATGTTCTTATTAACCAATTCAATTTGAGATTTTTTGTCTATACCAACTTTCATTTTGAATCACCCCTCATATCAGCCCCGCAATCCGGACAGTAATTATATTTTTCTCCTGCTATCGGCTCATGCCCGCACAACGAGCAATACGGCTCGTAATCGTGTGTTTCGTCTACTTTCCATTTCCCACGCTTAACCTCAACCACATCAGCGGTTGGAATGTGTTCGGCATATTCTAATACAGCTTCAATTCCAAAAACAAAATTTTCGTTACCATTCTCTTTGTCATAATTATCGATTCTTATTGGGGATCTTAGCAACGCTTCTCGATCTATGTATTCAGCCATTATCATCACGCTCCCTTTTTGTTTAGCAATTTGCTCCATCTGGTTTTCATTTCATTTGGAATATTTTGCCCTTTGTTTCGCTCACCAGTCCAATGTGTTCCACCGGCAACTCCATCACACACAAAATTACTTGCCTTTAAACTTGCTCCGTTTTCACTTTCAAGAATATATGTAATTATTCGCTCATATCCCATTTCTTTGGCAATTCGGCAACAGGCTCCATATAGCATTGAACACGCATTTTTAGTACCATCAGTACATAATCTATTAATTTCGCACGTCACACCATCGTCTAAATGTCTGCTTACCGGTCTGCCGCAAACTGCACATCCAACAAGCTGATCTTCGTCAAATAGTCCAATAGAGAACTTGTGACCTACTGTAGCTTTATGATGCCTGTGATATTTATTGATAAAATCACTGGCTTGACGGAATGTAATAGGTCTAATATTCATTCTCCCTCACGCTCCCGTAACGATTTTTCCGCATCTTCTCGGGTGAGAAATACGGTTTTGCCTTTTTCAGAATATATTACTGCTATATAATTACCATGTTCGTCATAAACTCTGTAATATTCATCGTCTTTTGGAACACACGGCGGCAGGATTGCTCCGTTTTCGATAAGGTGATCTGCAAGACACGCAATTCTATATTCGTCTGTTGTGTACGGATAAGACCTTAAAAGCTCATTTTCCATGTCAGAAATCAACTCTATCAGCCTATCTCTCATATCATTCATTGTTATCAACCCCGCTTTCAAGCCATTGTTTAATCGAAATCTTTGAGCAAACGATTCCATTTTCCTTAAATTCACCAATTTGGCATTCGTGACATTCATCAGTAGCACAACAACGAGTTAAAACATTTATAATTTCTGCCATTTCCTCAACGCTCATATTTTTAATGCGTTCGTAGTTTGTCATCAGTTACATCCCCATTTCTGCAACATATTGTCCGTAAGTCATTCCGGCAGCACTGGCGCGTTTTGCAATTTCAGTAATACTCAATACCGGCTTTGCCTTTTCCGCTCGCTTTTCGTGTTTTTTCCCCGTTCTCCATTGCTCCGCATATTTCCGTTTCCGCTCTTTTTCAAGCGCTAAATCGCATTCCGGGCAATACCGCTTGTTTTTATATTTCGCCTCAAATTCCCGATTGCAGCATTGACATGTATTGATTCGCATTTAATCATCCGCCTTTCCCGCCCATTGTTCCGCCATCGCTTTTGCGATTCCAGGAAATGTCTTACTTCTCGCTTTTGCTCGTCCGGCTTGTCCTCCGGTTGTTCCCTTGATTCCCTCACACCATCCAATGGCTTTACCTTTGCACTTTTCACCTTGACAGTAATACTTGGGGCTTGGCTTTTGGAGGTTTGAAACACGGCACAATTCTGGTAGGTTTTTTAACCACAAACAAGTACGCTTCTGAACATAGTTTTCTGCATCGTATTCATTTTCTACAAAGAAATACGGATGAATAATCTGGTTTGGCTTTCTCCAATGTGTGTTCATATAACCGACCGGATTTTCAATAGCAATGCGGTCACAATCTGCATTTGCAAATGCAAGAAAAAACCTTGCCGCTTCATCTCGCATAGCTTCACGCTCCCTAACTTTCCATTCAGGATTCATCTTTAGGGAATAATGTCTTGTCCCGGCATTGGATAAATATGTACACGGCGGATGCGCAATTATCATATCCCATTTGCTGTCAATGGTATGCTCTACGCCGTCCATAGTTTTAAATGTGCAATTTCCATTCAACAACGGCAACACATCCTGCATAATATGCCATTCCGGATATCCTCCGGAGCATTCAATAATATCGCAACTGTAGCACTCATGTCCTAATCTCCGCATTTCTTTACAAACAGTCTGCGATTCTTCACACGCAATCAATATTTTCATTATGCATCTCCTATCGCTAAAATTTGCATGATTTTAGCTACTTTAATTTTTATAGTGTAATTTCATTACCAAACACGCAAACGTCTGTTGTACGTTCACGTATAAGTGCTGACAGCTATTCAAACAATATTCCATAATCTTCATAGACAGCTTGAATCAATTCATCCAGTGTATTGTAATCCTCGTTAATGGATTTGAATTGCTCGTCTACCATTGCATTGATTTCATTTAGCTGTTCGGAATACCATCCATATTTGTCAGCCAGAACGATGTTAAACGCAGCCATTATGGAAACTATTGATTTGTGTAATGCTGTCTTGATACCCTTGTTGTACTCGTCAACCTTGATTTTGTTTACTTCCGCTTGCGTGTATATTTTAGTTTTCATTTTGACCGTCCAATTCTATGTATTTATCCAAATACCATCTTGCCTTTTGAATATCTTCCGTGCCGTTTTTCCTTTGCGACCGATAAACATACTTGAACGCATTGCAAAGGCAAAAATCTTTTACTTTTTCAACTCCCAGCACTTCCATCATCACATCAAAACATTCAAATTTTCCGGTTTCGTAATGGCTTGGATGATTTACCATATCCATCATTTTACATTCACCTTTCTCAACTCGCATTCCTGTCCGATATCCGTTTCAATGTTGTGCTTGCATTTTTTACAGCAGTATCGGCAAACTTTAGTTCCGTATTTTCGGTTAACAACTGAGTGATTGCACCGCTGTATCGCGCACGCATGAAACACTTTTCTGCATATTGAGCATAGCTCCGTTGTTTTTTCCATGGCTTAAAACGGCAATTCTCCGTCATCGGAATCGAACTCTTCAAAATCGCCTAAGTCACCGACAGAAAAATTACTTCCTGATGCACTTTCCGCTTTAGGTTGATTATTACCATCCTGCTTTTTCTCTGCAAAATATACCTGATCTGCAACCACTTCAAACGCAGTCCGGTTGTTTCCGTCTTTGTCTTGATAGCTGCGTGATTGGATAGAACCTTCAACCGCTACAAGCTGTCCTTTTTTGAAATACTTGTTGACAAACTCAGCAGTATGTCTCCATGCCACAATATTGATAAAATCAGTCTGTTTATTATCCTTGTCCGCTTGATAATTCCGATCTACCGCCAACGAAAATGTCGCTACCGAAACATTATTCGGTGTCTGCTTGAATTCCGGGTCTTTCGTCAGTCTGCCCATTAAAATTGCTCTGTTTAACATAATTAAATCTCCTTTATCTGGATGTCATGCACCCAATTCATTAATTTTCTTTTGAGGATATATTCCTTTGTCCGAACACCTTTGACATCCTCAACAACGGTATTCCCTTTTTCTTGATACACAAAATCAGCTATGTATGTAACAGACCGTTCTTTGCCGCATTTTGGTATCACTTCAAATTTCACTTGCCTTTGCAGATTTGATATCTCTCCGGCACGCTCCAACAGCTTTAATTCCGTCCAACGCCTTGCTTCCTTTGCCGAATCAAACCGAATGCCGTCAAGAACTATTTTGCGATTGTGGTATTTCATAAAACACCTCTTAACCGATAGTTTTTACTCATGTCCTTTGATACCTTTGAAATATGTGCTCCGCACTTTTCTATCAGCCGTGAAAAGATAGCTTCATCGATTTCCAGTAAATCTGTAAGTAGCATCTCTGTGCTGATCACTGTAATGTTGTCACGGTTTATTCTGGAATTAAGCAATTCAAAAGCAATTGATTTATCTGCATCTGTTTTTCCACTCTTGAACAAATCGTCAATATACAATACCGGGACCGTCTGCAGCTGTTCCATTCGCTCACGATATTGTACTTCATCCATTGTCAATCGTTTCAACTGCTTTGAGTCATCAACCCACGGCATATAGTAGACTTCAAATCCGCTCTTTAACAGCACATTGCAAGTAGCAGCGCAAATGTGTGTTTTGCCGGAGCCTGATTGACCGCACAACATCATCCACGGCTTATTGCCGGATTTTATCTGATTGATGAAAGACTTTGCAACTTTGCAAAAGGCTTTTTGATATTCCGAATTTGATTCAAAATTATCAAAATTCTTTTCAAGAAGCAGTCCCATACCGCTCTGTCTTGTACGCTGTATGATTCTTCGCTGAACAATACAAGGGCATTGTCTTACCGAATAATCGCCGTTTTGATTGATATACGCCACATTCCCTTTGTTTTTGCATATCGGGCAATCATAGTAATTCAAGTTACCCTCACGATCGTTATATGCCTGAACTTGCATTTCGACAATATTAGAACTGGTTTGGGAGCTTAAATTCAATGTTTCCTCCATTTCCGGGAACCGCTCGATTATAATTTTTAGAAAATCCATCTTTTTCTTTCCACTCCTTTACTGTTTTGATTCCTTGATTTGATAGATTATCAAGAATACCCTTGGCGTAACTCCATGTACGCTTGTTGTTATCCACTGACTTCTTAATACAAGCAATGATCAATTCCGGCTCAAATTCATTTGACAAATAATAATCCATGTCATCTGAAATCGTTCTTGATATCGTACCGATATTTTGCTCATAGAAATCAACAACAGCGGCTTTACTGTTATTTTCTTTTATTTTATTTATTTTTATTTTATTTAGGTCTGTTTTCCCGGAATTTGATGCCTTTTTCCCGGAATTTGATGTTAAATTCTCGGAATTATCCGAAAAAAGCTGCACTTTAATAAAGCCTTGAGTATCTTCTTCAGATAAAATCCAAAACTTTTCGTTTACAATAACAGGATTCTTTTTGCCTCTTTCTTTGACTGCATCCTGATAATGCTTTTGTATTCCGGTGGACGTGAGAACCTTGTCCGACTGAAAAAGTTTGCTGTCAAGCAGTGACCGTTTCAATAAGAAGTTCAACATCTGTCCTATTTTTTCACTAGACATATTCAAGTCAGAAGATGCTGTGTATATAAAGTCATCGTCTACTTGCATATAGTATCCGTTGTCTTTGTATACCTCGCATAATATGTAGATATACAATACGATTCCATCAGAGCCATAACGCGCCCTTAAAATCTTAATATTCTTATCACCAAAAAAATTAACATCAAAATAAAAGAAAAACAGCCCCTTCTTGCGAGAAGCCAATATATCACCCCTCTGCCTTTACAATTTGGTATTTGGCAAAGTGTACGGTCTCTCCGTATCTGTTCTTTGCGGATACCATTTCTTTTTTAATCGGGACACCGGATTTTTTTAGATCGGATATCCGACTTGCTAACCTCATAACGCCTAGGTCACTAAGTGCATCCAATGGCGTAATACTTCCGAAATCATTCATGTACTGAACGATTCTTTCGCATTGTGTAGCATTCAACCATAATCACCCCTTTACTTTCCATATCTCGCATAACCTCTTGTCCAGCTTGATTCCGTATACCTTGTATTTTTCATCAAACGTTTTCTGTCCGATCGTGTGTGCTTCTGTGTGATACGCACGTGACAGCGGCAATACTCTGTATCCGAGATGAACAATTTCTTTTCTATCTCTGCCCATTCCCACAGCGTCCACGTGATGCAATTCCGCTTTCTTTCCGCTGATACAGCATTTTTTATGAAGCAGGCAGCAGTATATGTATTTGGATATATCTTCGCATCTGTTTAACAATGTATCATTACACGGGATATCGTGCTTGACTGCAAGCTCTACCAGCCAGTCAATGAATTCTTTTGCCAGCGACATACTGCAATTACTTAGTGAAAACAATTCAATGTTTTGCAATTCACAAAAATGAAGCGTTAATTGCCGTCTTACTGATTCAGTATTAGATGTATCAATTAAATACATCAATTGCAAATCATGAAGCATTGCTTTGTATTCACGTTTGTTTTTTACAGTTGTACAATAGTCTGCAATATCTGATACCATGGCAAATATTTTCTTTTGCTGATCTCTGCTGATTGTCCTGCCGTCATCAAACGATATCGTCACATTTGACATTTGCAAAGCATTCTGTACTCCGCCTATCCTGCTATACGGAACATAGAAGTATATTCCTTTTTCTGATATCTTCTGTGGCGGAGCATTTATCGTAACCGGCATAATCGTTCACCTTACCTTACGTTGAATGCTGTTTTGGCTTTTGCCACACAAACACTCTTTTTCCCGTGTCATTATTACGAATTGCCAATCCTACTATTTTTTTATTTTCAATTGCTATCTTTTCTACATAGAATTTGTCATAGCATTTTCCATTATTGATGTTGCAATCTTCTTTTTTGATGAAAATAAATGGAGATGTGTAAAGCTCTCTTCCTATTCCCCAGTTAAAGCAGGCTCTTTTGAAACTGTCGCTTGCCTCTCCCTTTTGTGCCTCTGTATTACTTTCAGTACCGCAATCAGATTTCCATACCCATTCCTGATAGTGATCAACTCCGCTCGTATTTAGACTGCTTTCTCTGGTCATGTGGCAGTTAATACCGACACGGCAGAATAAGTTACCTTTGCACTCATAATGCTCTCTCATCCAATTTTCTGCGCCAACAGTTTCATCTAAAATATTCATGTCGCACCGAGCATCCTTATATAGCAGAAGCACCAAGCCGTTTTGTTTTACGCTTTGTATTCTTACATCTATTTCATCTGCTGTTAAATCTCTGAATGTCATCGTATCCTCACACCTTTTTTATTTTTAATGGGCATTGTTCGCCACGACAATGTATCGGGTCTAATATCCACTCATTTGTTAATTTGCAAGAGTAGCGTTTGTAATTTTCCTCATACTTTAAAAACAGCCAACACCAACGGCACACTTCATCACCATTTGGAAAGTGGATTGCGACTTCTGTTGCCCCATGTGTATAACTGGGAACTCCGTTTATCAACTCGCCCACTCCTTTACAAAATCCTTAAATTCATCATCTTTCCAAAAGCAGAAATCGGCCTTGTCATCGTATTCGCAATGTCCCTCATATTCCTTCCTAAATTCATCCTCATGACATCTGGCAATGAATTCATCATAGTATTCTTCCGGCAGGCTTTGCAGATATTCCATATTGCATATTCCGACGCACACTGCACATTCTCCGTATATCACTAGGTCATCCGGATATTGCCATGCGCCACATTGCTCACACTGCATCCGGCAATCTTCTTGCATTTCTTGACATTCCTTTCCGTTACTCTTTGTTTTCCTTATTCAGTATTTCTATTTTCCAGTCCCCGGATTGCCAGATTGTTTTGGTTTGGTTATCTTTAAATGTGGCGTTTTCAGATATGACTACTTTTTCTTTGTTTTTCCATCCAAACGAAGGTGATGATATTACGGCTGAACCGTATACCTCGCTGATACTGGCTGAACCGCATACCTTGCTTATACTGGCTGAACCGCATACCTTGCTTATACTGGCTGAATCGTATACATAGCTTA
>OBIN01000015.1_pt1 | contig 35381 bp, 54 predicted proteins | sample 1481581 | NCBI WGS metagenome assembly OBIN01 (sample SAMN02044685, study PRJEB22538) | human gut metagenome
ACTGCATGATATCATAGTTATCTGCAAGTTGTAGTTCCGCATCATAGGCATATTCGATAAGGCTCCATAATCCGCTTGGACCCAAATTCATAGCGGCAACATCAACCATCACTTTGTCTTTTTTGTTCCATGCTCTGAACTTAATCTCTCGTTTCATTTCTCCGCCTCCAATTTCACGATTTCGCCGGTTTCCTCTACTTTCCAAGCGCCTAGCACCCATGCACGGGCGAAGGTGTTCTCATGTTCAAACGTCATCCATGGAGATAAAGAAACTACTGCGGCGTAGCTCATCGCTCCGGATAGAGAGAATTTTTTGTGTTTGAGTTTTACAATCACATCGCCCACCGCTTTCGGAATCACCGGAAGGTCATCTGGCAAGGCGGCGTCATAGTCATCAAGATAATTTGGCTCATCGTCACAGTAGTATGGGATTCCGGCTTCGTTGGTATATGCGTCAGAAACCTCGGCGTAGCATTCTGCTAATTTCTCCAACACGTCTCGCTTCGTCTCTGTCATAATTTCCTCCTACAAATTGGGCAATAGTTAATTGCCATATCCAAAACGACTGATACTTCTCCGAATCGGTTCATTTGCGTGACACACAGCTTCGGGTGCTTGTTTTCTGGAGATTTTATTCGCGCTTTCACCCGTCTGCACAGTTTCGTTTTGCGGACGTCGAAATATTCTGTCTTGTCTGAAATGGCCTTGCCATAGTGTGCGTGCTTTGATTGTGGGTCGGTCTCATGACAATATGGGCAGTTCTTCTGCTGCTCGGTTTCTTCTGGCAAGACGTTGACGTCCCGCTTAGTTTCATTGCTCATAGCACACACCTCCAGCCGGTAGTCTCGAACATTGCATAGTAAACGTCAGGGTTCTTCTTTTTTAAGTAATTGAGTTGAAGAACTGCTCGCTCTAAAACAGTTACTGTAACCGCCAATCTTTTGTTCATGATTTTTTCTCCTTAATCGATCTCTTCTGCTTCAATCTCAACACGTGGTTGATCGCTGTACCATTTGCCAACATGGATTTCGACTATTTGGTTGTCGTCTTCCCACAAAATCCCGGTCAGCGCATCAGACACCGCTTTGTAATAGTTGTCTGTATCCGGCTTAACAGTTGGTCTAATGATGCCGTCCTGTTTTTTCCGCCTAGTAAGCTTGCTACCGGATTTTTGAATACCTCTGTATACTTTTACGTTTATCCTGATAGAACCCGTCAGAGGCTCAATATGGAGCTCCTGACGTGCAATCTGCTTGATGTATTCTTTGTATCCACGTGATTTGGGAGGATCATACGTGCTTACATACTTTCCTCGCCGAGAAAACCTAGGCCGCCCTTGAGCAACCGGCTCACCGGGTATTGTTAGCCTTATCACGCTGGCTTCACGTCCTTGTGCTCAATCATGCTTTTGCCTCCTCAAAATTTTTGTTCTGGTAAACTCACGTTTAGCTTTTGCAAGTATCCTCGCCAAATATCGTATGTGTTTTGGCAGTAAGCCCGCGTTACTGGATCAGTTTCTTTTGTTGGTAAATATGCGCTAGTTTCCCCATAATATTCTGATTCAGCCGTCTCTAACGCATCGACTAATGTCACGTATGCCCATTGGCACCAAAACTTCTTCATACCAGTATCGGCTTGTTGCGCCTTTTTTAGATATTCCGCTGCTTCATCAAGCTGCAGAATAACGAACAGCGAGTATTGATAATGTCCCTCCTGCATGTACTCATTGAACTCTTTAAGTGTCATAGTTGGATAAGCCATTTTAAAACGCCACCTTGAACTGCAGTTTTGGTGCGAAGAAATTAAAATCAATACTGCCAAGTGCTCCTTCACGATTTTTAGCAATACTTAAAGTCACCGTGCGAACATCTGATTGAGCGTTTGAACGGTCGCTATTCCATAAAAAGCCAACCGCGTTGCTGTCCTGTTCAATTGAGCCTGATTCACGTAAGTCTGATAGCACTGGCTGCTTGTCTTGCCGGTTTTCAATTGCGCGTGACAACTGACTAAGCAGGACAATTGGAATGCTAAGTTCATTGGTCAACACTTTGAATTGCCGCGTGATTTCCTCAATCTGCAAGCGACGATCCGGCTGACCGCGAACACCAATTAACCCAAGATAATCAACAATTGCAAGATAGCCTTTATCAGCTTCTGCGGCTCGCTGACGCATTGTTTTGACGATCTGCGGTAATTCCACCTGCTTGTCGTAAAGCTGCAAGCGATAGTCTTTAAGGACGTTTCCCGCCTTTTCAACCTCAACCTTCTCAGCATCGCTTAGACTTTTCTGCGGGTTGATGAATTTACCAGCACTGATGCCAGTCTTGCAGGCCAACAAGCGGTTGTAGTTTTCTGCATTTGACATTTCAAGCGAAAACATATCAACTGTCAATTCCGGTTGCTGTTTCAAAGCCTCAATGATGAGATTGACCGCGAATGCTGATTTACCGACACCGGGGCGCGCACCAATCGTCAACAAACGTCCCGGCATCAAGCCACCACCAAGAATGTTGTTAAGAGTGAAGTACGTTTTAATCCCATTGTCAGCGGCACCGTGTATCATTTTGTCTTCCATGTCTGCTGCCAAATCAGCAATGGTACTTTCAGTTACCGTCTGACTGGCAGCAGTCGCATTCTGTGAAGCCTCCATCATTGCTGTCAGGTTATCATCACTTGGCTCTTCCGAGTACGCTTGTGCTGCTTTGATGAGCTGACTACGGAAATAGTCCCGCTTTAGCTTGCCTACCCACCAGTCAAAACGTGAGGTGCCAAAATCACTGGTCAAGATGTACTGCCAATCTGCTGCTGACATCACGCCTGGATGAGCTGTTGCAAAACCATCCTGCAATTCCAGCGTATCTACGTCACCTGGCAACTTGTTCATGTAGGCAACTACTGCAGCGTATTGCTGGTTGTTAAACCATTTAGGATCAATCCATTCAGACTTGATGAGTTCCGGCTTCGTATATAGTCCATACATGACATGTGGCTCAGGATTGCTAGGGTCATAAAGTTTTTTTGTCAAGCGTTTTGCCTCCGTTCATCGTATTCATCAATGTAACGTTTAGCATCTTCTGGATCGATCGGAATACCCTGCGCTTTGATTTCCTCAAGCACGCGATCTAGGCTGTTGTAATCAAGGTACATAGCGATGGCTGTTTTTTGCGGGTCAAACTTCGGCTTACGGGCTTGTTGTTCCTCTTGCTCTTCTTTGATAACCTCCAAGTAATCATTCCAAGATTCTTGGTTAAAGAACGTGCTGCCATCTTTTATGAATTGCTTTTCTGTACCTTTGCTATTGATTAGCTGGCGATAAGCCACAATGCCATCCTGAATCTGTCTGTTGGTAGCAGGATTCTTCTTCCGTGTCATCGCTCGTTTGTAAGCAGCTAGTGCTGGCTTCTTGCCGATCTTCTTTGGATACAGTTTCCAGAGCTTCTCGAAGTTAGCATCTAGTGTGCTTTCTGTGGTATCTTCTTGCTTATCTGTGCTTCCTTCATCAGAGTATCCTTGGGTTGCCTCCTGCGAACTATTTTTCTCACTCTCTAACGTGCTAAATGCACGTGTGTTTATATTCTCTACATTCTTTACATTCTTGTTAGTTGCCACCTCTTTGCCACCTCTTTGCCACCTCTTTGCCTCTTGCTTTGCCACCTCCTCGTCATTACTTTGATATTTTGCCCAGTTAGTAATGGTTATAAGGCGTCCGGTCTTTGCCGATTCGTTTGCCAGAAATCCGTATTTTTCGAATTTTACCAAAGCCGAACGCACGTTCTTAGAACTGATGTTCTTTCCGGAAATCTTCCTAATTGATTCGATCGACGTGATTAGTTGACCGGCCTTAATCGAGAACTTTTTGCCTTGCCATATCCAGCTTTTATCATCATGATTAGCAAGCATTAGCAGTGTCATCATAATGACCTTTTGTTCCGGAGTGCAGTCAATCCACAATTCGTCTTCAAGTATTTTTCTATGAAGTTTTACCCACCCCTGTTGTGGCATCTATGTCACCTCCTGTAATTTTCACAGAGGCTATTTGATGTCCTCAGGAAATGCGTTGATGATTGAAATCAATGTGCGGTCAAATGCTTTCTCCCTGTTTTCGGAATACTTACGTAGTTTCCACAGGTTTGCGTATGACATAGCAGTTCTACGGGAAACATCAGCCAATGAATGAGAAGACAGAACTTTTGAAACTGCCTTTTCGAGATCATCTCGTGACATGTTGCTTGCAATAATGTTTGCCATTTCCTTACCTCCTTTAATGATTACAGTATATATCCTGAGAAAACTAATTGCAATAGAAAAGTGCCATTTCTGGCACTTTTTTTGAATTATTTTTCTTTAGTCAGAATGGAAGATCGTCACTTACGTCTATTGGTTGACCGTTGTTGGCAAATCCGTTGCCTTGACCAGCCGGATTGTTTGCGGATCGTTCATGAGACTCCTGATGCGTCTGTCGCGGCTCAAGCAAAGCAAAGTTCTCAACAATCACTTCGGTCACGTACACTTTGTTGCCTTGTGCGTTGTCATATGTGCGCGTCTGGATATGGCCTTCGACACCAACAAGTGAACCCTTGTGCGTGAATTTAGCTAGGTTCTCAGCTGACTTACGCCAGATGGCACAATTGATAAAGTCAGTTTCTCGTTCCCCATTTGCGCTGCGAAATTGGCGATCAACAGCAATTGTAAATGATCCGACTGCCGTCCCGCTTTTTGTGAAACGCAAATCAACATCTTTGGTAAGTCGTCCTGTCAATGAAACCGAATTAAGCATATCATTATCTCCTCTTGTTTTGTATTTTGTACGCGGATAAAGCCGCTTATCTTCGTAGTACCGAGCTTATCGCATTAGGCGTGTTGTTCCGCCCACTCAAAAGAGAAACCATGGTGATGTTTATGCCTGCCATTTAGGCAGTCAGACACGGCACTATGGTATAGTCCGAGAAGCGCCGCCGCTTTCTTGATACTGCTAAAATAGTAGCGGTGTCCCGAAGCAGTTATGACATAGACGGGCTTTTCGTGCCCTTTTGCCGCACGTTCGTTGTGAGTGCCATAGTTCATATTGTAGCGATGTGAACACCACTCAAGATTGGCAACTGTATTGTCTGTCTTATCTTCATTTTTGTGGTTTACTTCAGGCAAGTTGTCGGGGTTCTCTAAGAACGCTTGAGCAACAAGGCGGTGAATGAAATAATTCTTTTGACCACCACTTCGACACAAGACAACCGCGAGATATCCGTCACGGTTTAAGCCACCGGTGAGCACCTTACCTTTTAGGCGCTCCCCTTGCGTGCTAACTCGGTCAAGGCTCCTCACCCTGCCGAGGTTACTAACCTGATATAATCCTTCGTAGCCTTTAACGTCCTTCCAGACTTCTTTATCCATGCTTAACACTCCTTTACTTTGTGTTGTAACGCGGCTGAATACGTTTAAGGTCGTCAGCCGTCAATTTTACTGGCCTGATGTGGTATTTCTGAATAAATGTCTCAATTCCGATTGTATGTTGCTCCACGTGGTGAATGCGGCACAGGCTCATGTACCTGAACTTTGTTTCGTCTATCTTATTTCTGTTGCGCCCCATACCGACAGCCTCGAAGTGTGCCAAGTCAGCGGGCTTTCCACAGATAACACACTTTCGGAAACGGAGGCAGAACCATTGGCGTGCATAGTCGTTGGGTATCATGTCCCACGTCTTCGTCTTGAATGGCACATCGTTGCGGAAGCAAAACTCTAAGATCGTGTAGATCATGTTGCTGGCAGTTGTCATCGAACAGTCACTCAGTGAATATGGTTCAATTGCAAAAATCTCACGCGTATATGACTTCATGAGGCATTCGATCATGTCCACCGTGTCACCGTTCCAGTCGGAGATGTCGCGCATCAGTGCAAATATCTTTTTGCGTTGATCCGGGCTTATATGGCGCCCGTCCTCGACTTCTAACTCAACCGATGGTGATTTACCCGCGGCAAGCTTAGACAGCTTATACAAGCTCACAGAGCTGTCTGCGGTGATGGTAATTTTATCTCCGGACAGCTTATCGAGTCTGCCGTTTATTTTCATTTGCGACACCCGCTAGTTTCTTAATTTCATTCTTTAACAAGCCCTCAATACCTGCCGCGGCTGCCGGTGTCAGCGTCTCAATGCTGGTCGCTTTGCTTCCGAATTTTGCGTTAGCGAGGCCGAGCCAGATTTCAGCAAGCTCGTTCACTGTCTTCGGCTTCGGGTCACCGTTTTTGTTGACTGCTGGCATTTTGTTGAATTGTTGCATAATTAGTGTCTTGACTTCCTTGACTGTTGCGTGATCGAGGCCACTATTTGGCTTATTTACGCGTCTTGGTTGTGCCTTTGGAGGGTTTATACCGGCAGCTGTACCGTCATCATCAGGGTCAGATGTGATACCAAAGGCCGCTGTTAGCGAGTATCGACGTGCGTAAGTCTCAGCGGAACCGAAAGCCTGAGCGTCATTTTTGGCAACTGGGACTGACAGGGGTCCAAGTTCGATGAATTGGCCGCTGGAGTGTAAAATCAAGGTCGTTACGCTCACTTGGTTCCCTTCGCTGACTACGTCTTGCGTGTATGCCAGTCCCGTATCAGGAAGCGCGTGGTCAATCGCACCAACGACACCCTCGAGTTGAACGTAACGAGACTTTAGAAACGGGTTGTCACCATCTTTTGTCGGTTGCTTGACAGCTTGCCTAAATGAGTTGATTGCCTTAGCAATTTCGTTTATATTCTCTGATGTTCGCATGATTTTTCCTCCTACTTGATTAATAAGTGTTCACCGCGTGGCTTAAGCTCAGCACCTAGCACTTTTTCTCCGGCTTCCAATCGTTCACGAATCTTGTCCATATCTGGCTCGCGCTTGATTTTGAAAACATCAGCCTGCAAATTGTCTTGATCGATTGAAATCGGCTGTTTTCCGCCATTCTTAGAAATTCTTACGGTAAATAGTGGCGTTTTTACTTTCCGAATGCCTGCGTATTCAAGATTGTCTTTTAATGATTGCTTTATACGGTCACGATTGTGCAGAAAGACCGCCTTACGATCAGAAAGTCGTTTAATTTCTAAATCAATTGCATTTGCATCAGCTTCGATCTGCTTAATTACCTGAACGTATCCTTCGGCTTTGTCTTCAATGGCTCCATCGATACTATCCAAAGTGTCCTGCAGTACATCTGGGTCAATCGTGCCGTCTTCTGCCTGGTTAAGCAGGGTTGCACGATTACCAGTTAAGTCGTATAATGTTGACATAATAATTCTTTCTCCTTTCAGTCGTTGGTCTGCGGGAAAGCGGCTTTTTTCATGGCTTGCTTGATAATAAATAGGATCGCGTGTGCGCCATCTTCTTGGCCCATGGCGTACGTTTGATGAGGGTCTGTGTTGTTAGGCCCATAGTCAGTGGCAACCTTGTGATATACCGCGATCTGACGGTTTACTTCAGCTAAAATGTGCTCGTATACTTCATTAGTCATCACGTCATCCCCTTATTTTTGCTAGTCGTGCACGTAACTTCTCGTTCTCGGCAAGCAGCATCTTTGCAATTGGTGTGTGGTTGCCGCGCATGGTGTCTAACATCAATTTATTGTGTTCGTTCATCAAATCACCAATGGTACGTTCTGCTTCATTCTTCTGCATCTCAGTGATGCGGTTGTTGACACTTGCTACAATTTCATTAGCCATTCTGTTCCTCCTAGTAGTCATATTCAGTCGCGCCAAGGCTCATTAAGAAGTCAATGACGTCATATTCGTTGACGAGTTCGTCGTGATATTCAAGGTAGGTATTGCCATCAACCAGCGGATGGCCTTGCCAATCCAGAGGTGGATCTTCCTCTTGTCGTGCCTGGCGATTTTGATACTCGTTCAATGCCGCCGTGTTCCAATCTGGTTCAATCATGGCCATCGACCGCCTTCCGTGATAAACTTGGGTTATAAATTAATTTGCTTTGTTTTTCATTTCCCGTGGTTTCCGCCATGGGATTTTTTTGTGCGCATTTGTTGAGCATCCGTTGACTGAGTTCAAACAACCATAGCCAGCCAAGATCGGCGTGGCCTTTGTAAATCACGTTCTCGACTTGATCGTGAATGTCTTGCCAATACTCTTTTGTATCTCGCATGTGCTGTCCTCCTATTCAATCCATTGCTTCCATCCGCCCACCGCCGTGGCACCGATCATGACGCCAGCCATAGCTACAAGCAGATACTTCCAAAACGATGATGTTGGATCGAGCAACACTGACATGATTGCTTCTAACATTTCTATGCCTTCTCCTCTATTGGATACTTCTGTTTTTCAGAAGTTGGTGACAAGAAAATATCCCAAACCGAAATACTTAAAGCTTTTGCAATAGCCTCAAGGTTCTTATAGCTGGCTCCGCGAAGACGATTAATGTCATGCTCGTAATTATTAATCGTTGCTTCCGTTAGGCCTGATTTAGCCGCCAGTTCATTGACTCGCATGTCTCGAATCCCGCGCCATTGACGAAGCGTTAATTTCTCAGGTTTTTCGTTCATCATTATTTTCTCCTTTCGTCTTTATATTTATATAATACATCTAGTCTTGCGGAAGTCAATAGTAAAATTAGCTTTAGCCAAAATTAATTTAGAAATACGCTCATTTTTTGTGCAAAACAAAAAAGCCCTCCACCCGCGTTAGCGAGCAGAGGGCTATTTTTGTTACCTGATATACAGGCTTTCGCCAGGGTAGATTAGACCTTTGAAAGCATTTTGACTGCCTTGTAAATTTCAGGGTTGCTTAGCAGAGACTGCATCCCAGCCGTAACCGTTTCTGGATCAAGTGAAATATGCTGGGATTGATTAATATCAGCATCATTCTTTAACTGTTCAAGAGACGACGTGTCAATACGGATTGCCATTTGCTACTCCAATCTGTAATCGGTCGAGTGGTTCACCAAACGCACCAGCATACGTGTCTGTGTACTGTGGCAAACTCGTGCCATCATCACATACAACGCCAAGCCAGCCAGCCCGTTGTGTCGTCTGACTGCGGTAATACGCTTGCTGGTACGGCTCACCATCAGGAGTAAGAAAGATGATCTGGACTCCATCAATCGCTTCACCAGCAATACCGGCGCAGCCGTTCACCGTATCAGTGCGATCACCTTTGGTTACCCAAGGCAGCCAACCACTCTTGACTGTGTGAACACGATACTTAACGCTACCATGATCAACGCGAATGTACAGCAGATCGTGTTGGTGATTAGGCAATCCAGCAAACCCGTTGTCACCAGAGCCAAAATTAATAACCTCATCAAGCCAGCTGCCACCGAGCAAGTGCAGGCCGTAGCTTACGTTTACCTTTTTAACAGACAGTTGCGGAGCTGGTGGTGTTGGAAGAGGGCTGGCACCCTGACCAGCATAAGCAGCCCATGCTGCGCGATCGCCGTAGAAGACATTGAGGTCAAGATTGCCACCCCAACCAGGCAAGCGTCCAACTGATGTATATTGGAAAATCGCCGGATCAGGCCAGCTCTTCGTGCTGCCATACATATCACGCGGCTGATAACCGTTAACGGCATTATAGTTATTGTACTGGGCAACCCACAAACCATAGGTGTTAGCAACACTGGACCAGTCTAGCCGGTTTTCGTCAGACAGCCCCATGTAAATCATCGGTGCCACACCGGTCTTAGCTTTAACGTAATCCAGCCACTGCTTCGCCCAGCCAACGCCCTGACTTACTGCGGGCCCTTCGAAGTCAAGCACTAAGACAGCCTTTCCAACATATGCACCGACTTGGCTCAAAAAGTAAGCGGCCTGATCCCGTGCATTACCAACGCTTGCAAAGTGATAGACGCCAAGCAACTTGCCTGATGTCAACGTCTGCTTGACCTGATCGGCAAAAGCCGGATTCAAATAGGTTGTCCCTTCGGTTGCCTTTGCAATGACGAAATCAGCGGTCATGCCGCTAATGCCAATGCCCTGCTGATAAGATGCAACATCAATACCATGTAAGACCATTATTTTGCCTCCTGACTAGCTGCTGGTGCTGCAGATGCTGGTTCTGGTGCTGTTGAAGATGCCGGAGCGACAGCTGGAGCCGCAGAACTAGCAGCTTCTAAAGCTTCCTGATCGGTCTCTTCATCCGCTTGCAGCGCCTTAATCTGATCCTCTAGGGCCTTGATCTTAGCTGCCTTGGTGGTAATGAGTGCCGGGTAAGCTAACGCCTGTTGGCTGTCGCTGACGCCTTCTGTGGTTGGGTCAACGGCAACCCCCACAATGGTCAACAGTGCAAATACTGCGTTGACCACTGCAGTGAGTTCCTTACCCAAACTAGCAAAGTCCCAGTTGTAACCGAAGACTGCCGCTACCGTTTGAATCACCAACAAAGAAGCTGGCACCAAAGCCAGCCAGAATTTGACGCTTAATAATCGTACTTTCCAATTAATCTTCATGGTTATCTTCTCCTTTGATACCTTTGATGCCTACATGGTCTTCCAATCGAGTAATCCTAACCGAGTGACTGCCAAGCTCATCATCGTGTGTCCTCAAGTGTTGTCCCAAGTCTGCCAGCGATTGTTCGTGCAGTTTTAGCTGACGATTAATTGTATCTGACAGAGATTGAATATCAGAGCGCAATGGATCTAAGGCAATCTTTTTGAACAGCCAGCTGCCAGCACTCACGCCCACCCCGATGATTGATATAACCTCTGTCCAGTCACCAATCGTGTATCCAAAAAATGTCACTTTCTCACTTCCTTCCATAAAAATAGCCGCTAGCTTTTGCTGGCGACATAGTCACTGATGATTAGAAAAGCCCAATGGCGAGTGCTGCGTGTGTCGGGTGATCTCTGATTTTTTTAAGCATTGTCATCACTTACTTCCACGGTTATCACTATAACTCCAAATACTTAGGATTCTCAGAAAAATCAAGAGACATTGTTTGCCCATTAATCGATACGGAATGAGTAGCTTCTCCAATTGGGGACCAATATACAATCATTACTTTTGATTTGCTGTGGTATTCAAAGCAATAAAGGTCTTGCATGAAGTCAGACGGGTTATCAATCACTTTTATTTTTTTGTAAAAAGAGAATCCCCTCATCCTTTTGATGAAGTCATAATAAGCATATGCAAGCGGAGTTAACGAAGCATACGGACCAAGAAAACTGTAATTGCTGCCACTCAATGAATATTGTATGATTATTGGCCAACCAAGATAGTCCATAATCAGGGATTCTCTAACAGTATATTTGATTGCATCTGCCATTGACCAAAGGCCTTGCCACTTGTACTTAGGGCTAGCAACATCACGCGAATATCCAAATTCAGTAGCAATCAGTGGCAAAGACTTTGCTCTTGGCGATAAGTCGCTCAAAGGAGAATCCCTAATTAGCACTTCTGGACGACCAGAGTTTGCATAAGACGGAATATAGGGGTGGAAGCTTATAAGGTCAGCATTTTCGTCAAATAGACCAAATGAATCGGCCTTTTGGACGCTGTCCTTTGCTTGCGCATAATATGCAACGGAGCATAGAGTTGCAAAAGATGATCCTTGATCATTTTCTTTAACAAATGCACCGAGCCATATATCGAAGTTAGTCCATGCTTTGATTGCATCGTCACTCTTAGACTCGGGATATGTTGTCCAAAATGAGCCGTTCGCTTCGTTGAAGGCTTCCCAAACAGTATTGTTGCCCTTATGGTTCAAGACGAATTCTGATACCAATTCTTTGAATGTGTTCAGTCTTTCCGGAGTGAACTGTGAATTTGTCTCTGTGTTGTTGGCTACAGGAGTTTCAGCGTGAAAGGAGATCAAGAGAGAAAATCCTCGCTTTATTGCTGCTTCAATAGCAAAGTCATATGTTGAGAAGTCACCGACGCCGGAATCAAGAGCACTATTTTTGATATACACATTCATTCGCATGTATTTTAGGCCGATAGCTTTTGCGGCATCAAGTTGCTTAATCACGTTTGCATCGTAAGTCCAGACCATGGTCCCTAGTTTGTCAACAATTGGCCTTCTCCTGGATAGGCTGCTTGATTTGCTAAACATTATCCGTCTCCTTATTGTACATCGAACTGGTGTGAGACAATGATTTCGGTTGTTGCTGGATAATTTTTTGCGGCGTCTCCTGGAGACAAAAAACTATCAAAATAAATCCCGTATTGGTTATTCATAAGCAAGTCGCGAAATACAAAGTTCTGACGACCGAGGTCTTTATCAGTCGGGATTAATCGCTGTAACTGGAGAGGGGCCTTTGATACAGAATCAGGAAATGCAAGCAATAGGCGACCCGTTGATCCCCAACTAGCAGCCAGCATAGCATTTTGAATGACAAATGATCCATATATAGTAAATGTTTTCCGATGGCCCAAGGTTACAATCCTGTACTTCAGGTTTGCGCTTGTAACGTTAGCTCCAAGTTTTAGCCCATCGTCAAGCCACCCTGTGTCAGAAAAGGGAATCATATCCCCGTTTAAGTTATCGAAGTTCTGATTCACAACGTTTTGCCAGTCAGACTGTCCTTTGTTCAAAAAAGTAATATCACTCATGTTGTTTTCTCCCTTATATTTTTAATTCAGAGTCAAGGTCAAACGTTTGAATTGTCAAGTTATCTATCTGAACTGCAAGGTTGGATTGGCCTGCTGTCAGATACAACTGGTTGCCATTGATAGCATAGCTTGGGCTTTCCATTTGATATCCTGGTATCAATTTCTGGACATCAGTAATATCAACAAAAATGTCTGCTGTTGATGATGTTTGATATACTATCCTGACATTCAATCCAAACAAGGATGTTCCCCCAGCAATGTCAACAGGACTTTGTTGAGCAACACCGGCACCATATCGATAAATCATGCACTTTATATCTGGATAGGAGTTTTCTTGATTTATAAAAGTGATGCTGCCAAGGTGAACTTCAGATCGGAGTGGCTCAAGATGGCTCAAGCGCTCTTTTAAGCTGCTATAAGTGTTGCCGTCATCATCTGACCTAGCTTCAATTAATTCGCTTAGGATCTTTCCTCCTGGATCAATATTCTCGAGAATGTCTTTATTCGCATTTACAAAATCTGCCCAAGAAGAATGAGCGTCATTAACCCACTGGTTATATTGATTGATGATTTCGTTGAGATTGGAGATCCAATCCTTGGCACTTTCTTTAGTCATGTCTGCGGCTGGGTAAACAGCGAACATGATGTCGAAAGTCGACTGATTCCCGTTTGAATCAGTGAATGAGAAATAAGCAATCTTGATTTTCCCTGGAACTGATCCAAGTTGGCTTGGTACTTGATACGTAAATTTGCCACCAGATGCATCTACAATTGAAAATCCAGTCGTATCTGATACGACTGCCTTACCGTCAGCGGTGTTTGCCATGAACGATGGCGTTAGCCCACTAATTGACACCGGGGTACCATTGTCCATCAGTGTGGCATCAATTACCACGGCGCCGGTTTTGTCTCCCTGACGCAAATATATAGGCTCAGGAGCGATGGCATTTTTTGTGTCAAGAGTTACTTTGTATGTTCTGATTGCCATTTGGTATCAGTCCCTCCATTTTTTCTAAATCTTCATAGGTGTCTTTTGTATCAACTAGGCGTTGTTTCTCAAATCCTCGGCGCTTGCCTTTGAGTTCCCAACCAAACGATGAATTAGGACTGTCTGACGAAACGATGAAGTAGTCATTGCCACGTTCAGAAACCCAGAAGTGCGCATCACTGTAAGCAGTCAAGAAAACTTGGTAAGGCTTGTCTGTATTAATCAAATCAAAAACGAGCGGATCAATGTCAACTCGCACTGTTTTGCCATTGCCCGTTTTACTCTCGCCAATATCGCCTACATAGTTTTCTGCCAACTCATATGCAGGAGTAGCACGAATGCCGTCACGGGTGACCTGAACAGCGTTTTTAGAGCCATTGTATACATTGAAATTTCCCCACACATCAGTCTCAGAACTCGTGACGGTTAGATGTGTATTCACAACCCCAGTTGACGTGTCGGTTGCCCCGATGTTGACCTTTTCCGGAGAGGAAAGCCACAGCTTGTTTTCGGCAGTAATGAATTTCGAGCCCCCGCCAGCGAAGTTAAGGTCGGAATCTATCTTAGCGTTAATCTGAACCAGCGGCTTACTTTGCGTCGAGGTCGTTGGAATGGTGATAACGCCGGCACTTGTGCCATTACCGTCCGTTTGTGCCAGCCTGAGCGTGTTACCGTCGCGGTTGTTAATATCGGTACCAGTCACCATTTGGTTGATACCACCAATTAGTTCATCGCCCTTGTAAAGCTCCATAGCTCCACCTTTTAGGCGAATTTTGTAATGGCTTACTGGGTCTTCTGTTTCGTAGGTGATACCAGAAATGAGGTTACCGAATAGCCGATCAGCGACCACACCATCGGCAGTGACGGCGCTTTTGAATGTTTTACCACCATCAGTAGACACGCCCAGACCAGCACTATTGAGAATCACAACTTTGTTTGAGTCCGACTTGTCAACAGCGATGATTCCTTGATCAGTGAACCTGAGTTCTGTTCGTGCGGCAAGAAGACTGTTTGTTGCAAGCTGGACTTGAGATGTTAGCCATTCATTAGGCACTGGAATCTTGCCGGCAGCTACGTTAGACAGTGTTGATTGTGATGTCTTCTGCTGTTCGGAAAATGACAGGCTACCACATTCAACTTCCGTTTTGGTTCGTGTGCCGCGAATGTCGTAGTCACTTATAACCTTGATGATCCTGACTTTGTCGCTGAAATTAAGGCTTTCATCAATCACCGTGATGTAGTCACCGGGGTTTGCCATCGCGTATTTGTAGCCGACAGATTGCAAGTCAACAAGGTTTAGGGTGAGCGAGATGTTCCAACTCTTGTCAACTTTTTCTTTCACAGCAGCAAGCAAATTGTCGGCAATCATGTACCGCTCATCAGCAATAGGAACAGCTTCAATTGCGCCGAACTTGGGATAGTAGTAATCATACAGCGGTGATTTGTACTCAACTTCTAAGCGTTGGCTTGTGGTGTCATCAGGATTGCTGTATGCACCATAACCGCGTCCATAGGTAGCAAAGCTTGTGTTATCCGTCTGAATCTCTGCTGTGTCCAAATTGAACTTTTTGCGAACGATGGTGGAAAGATCAGACCCCATAGCTGGCACGACATGAACAACTGTGCCCTCCACATAGAACTCAACGTTTGCTTGATCGATAATGTCATTGAACAACGATAGACGGTCACTCATGCCCCAATCCTGCTTCTCAAAAGCGGCAACTGTGGCTGTGTTGTCGTACGTATACCCCGTGCCAGCAAACAGAGCATCAAGATAGCTGGAGAACGGGTGCGAGCCATTCCAAGTTTCGTAGAAACCGGTCTTACTCATTTTGTAAAAGAATGCCTGAACGGCACTGAATGCAACAGTATTCTCTTTGTCGTTCTTCGTATATGTGACAACAACATAGTCTTCGTTAAGAAAGGACAGTGTCCAGCCTTTCGCGATGTTTGCCTTAACATCTTGGCCAAAATAGATTGTCCCAGATAATGATTTCTCACCATTCACCGCATCGGTTTTCTCAATCTCGCACTGGGCCTGATATTCATTATTCTCAACGTCTGTGAATGTGATCAATAATCACGCCTCCTATGCGTATAGATTTTGGAAACCAAGAATCCTGATTGTGCCCGGTACATTACAAGCAATTCGGTTAGGTTTATCAGGTTGCAAAGTAAAATAGGCCTTGTTCGTATTGCTGACGATGCTTAGCCCATTTTGAGTGTAGCTAAAGCCGCTAAACATAAACACGTCACCAGCGGCAACAGCACCGTTATATGTCAGCTCAGTGTCATCTATTTTGAGCGACAATGATGATGCCGAACCAGTTGCAGTGAATTGGACAGCGAATCCTTGCTCGAGCTGATTGCATGGAACAGTCCCTCGGTATGGAACGATGCTGCTAACATCAATATCGGCCGGTGGTGTTTCACCGTAAGGCAACTTCATAGTCTTGAATTCAGAAGTTAACTTATACAATAGTGTCCCATTGACATTGCCAACTAGCTCCATCTCGGGCGCTTCTGTATAAACAAGAAAACGCTTGTGCGATGGATAATCTTTCAATTTGTCGTAGTAGTTTCCAGATGTCTCTCCTGGCCTCTCAACTGCCGTCTCTGGCGATGTTTTCAGCTGGGTGATGTAATAACCGTCAGGATCTGAAAGCAGCGCATACAGCTTCTCACGAAGTGCTTCTTCATCGTCCATGTCATCTGCCCGATAGTAACCGGTAATATTGATTGTTTTATCGGTATGCCAACCGCCAAAGTCAATGTTGCCGTTACGCTGATCGAGCTGCTTGCTATTTCGAGTGACCGATGGTGCTGATTCCTCGAAATCAGTTATTAGCACCTTGTATTGGCTCAGGTAGTAGCGTCTACCATCGAGCTTTTCAACTAATAGGTCCATATACTACCCTCCAATCGGCCGGAAATAGCTGCTAACGGCTGCGTCATTAGCGTCCACTTCCTTGACCATGCTGTTAATGCCATTCTTATCAACGTTGTTTTGGACGTAGATGTTTGGCGTGATTCGTTCACTTGCATCAATTGACTGAGTGACGTCTCCAGAGCTGAACTGTGCGCCAGCGTTAGACAAGTTGCTGATGTTTGCCGACATGTTGTCAGAAATATCGCTTGCCATTCCAGAAACCGTCTTCTGAACAGACCAGAATGAATTTTGTAGTCCTTGATTCAAGCCACCCATGATTGCATTACCAGCAGGGATTAACAGCTTGGCATCATAGCTAATAGGTCCCTTGTGCTGGCGAATCCAAGAAGCAATTCCTCCAACAAATGATTGAACCTTGCTCCAAGCAGCAGTTAGGCCGCTGAAAAAGCTGTCCATGATAGCGCGACCAGCGTCAAGCAGATTGATATTCCTTATTGCATTGAATCCATTCCGAATTCCATTCACAACATTGGACACAATTCCTGTAAAACCACTCCAAACGCTTCTGGCTCCATTCACAATGTTGCTGGCAGCTCCCATTACAATTGAGCTGATGCTACTCCATGCTGATGAGAAGAAGGAGGTGATGCTGCTCCACAGTCCTGAGAAGAAACCGGGAAGAGCATTCCATATGCCCTCTGCAGTGCTAACTGTGCCACTCCATAAACCAGAAAGAAAAGAAGCAACACTATTCCAAATGGACTCCGCGGTGGAGACAATTCCATTCCACAATCCACTGAAGAATGAACCAAGCGCACTCCAAATTGCAGAAGCCCCTGAAACGATGCCGTTCCATACCGCTTCGATAACAGACGTGAATAGATCCCATGCCGTTTGGGCATAAGTTGTAATCAAATCCCATACTCCTGAGAAGTATGTGACAAGCCCAGTCCAAATCTGGCTGGCTGCTGTAACAATACTTGTCCAGATAAGCTGAAGGTCAGCCCCCATCTGTGTCCAACTTCCCGTAAGAAAATCTAGCACGATCAGAATAGGACCCATAATGACAGCTTTCAGCATATTCCAAACACCAGTGGCAATTGATACAATCCCTTGCCATATTGTCGTTAACGCAGGTCCAAATGTGTTCCAAATACCAGTAGCCACGGACACGATCCCTTGCCATAGCCCAGAGAAGAATGAGCTGATTCCGCCCCAAACGCTTGTCGCAATATTGACAATTCCACTCCACGTCCCAGAAAGAAATGATGTTAGTCCGTTCCATGCGCTTGTAGCACCATTAACAATGCCATTCCATAAGTTGCTGAAGAACGTGGTTACTGAATTCCATCCATTTTGAACGCCCTTAGCAGCATTGCTAAAAGTTTTAGTTATGCCGCTCCACAAACCGCTGAAGAATGAAGCAATACCATTCCACATGCTCTTTAGGCCAGAAACAAATTCATACCAAATCTTTTGACCCGTTTTTGTTTGAGTGAAAAAGTACACCAGACCTGCCACAAGAGCTGCAATAGCAACAATAATGGTCACAACTGGGTTTGCCGCCATTAATCCCCACATGGCTTTGATGCCACCGCCAACAGCTTTGACAGCGCCAATAATTGATTTGAAACTGATAATTATTTTCCCGATACCACTAGTTAAAAGGCCAAACACAACAAGAACTCCGGCAATAATGGGTGACATAGCGATAAGGCCTTTAATGAACGACTGCAATGGACCATTTGTATTATTTAACCAGGTTGCAAATCCTCCGAGCGCATTAGCTACCGATTGAATTTGAGGAGCGATAGATCCAATTGAAGTTTTGATTACTGCATCAAAAGCATCCTTCATCTGTGCGAGTGACTGGCCAACGTTCTTTGTCATATTGGCAGAGTTGTCTGATAAATATTTGTTTGCGGCCTTGGCAGAGCTACTTACTTTTCCTAGAGAATCAGAATAGGCGTCCCAACCGGACTTGCCACTCTTAGTTTTTTTCTCTGTCTGGATCAAAAGTGGCAGCATAGCTTTGGCACCCGCAGCACCGTATAAGTTAGTCAATGCCGCAACTTTTTGAGACTGACTCATGCCATCAGTCGCTTTTGCAACTTCTTTAAGAATTTGTGGGAATGGCTTGAATTTGCCTTGAGAATCTGTGTAAGTGATGCCCAATGCTCGCATTTCTCCGGCAGCCACTTTAGACGGGCGAGCCATCAATGTTAATGCGTGGGCCAAGTCTTGAGAACCTTGTGCAGCCCCAAGACCAGCATTACTCATTAATCCGATTGCAGTTGCTGTGTCTTTGATGCCAATGCCCAACGTAGCAGCAGTTGAACCAACGTTAGCAAATGCTTGCCCCATGTCTTCGACTTCGGCATTGGACATGTTAGCATTTAAGGCCAAGATAGCTGAATCTTTAGCTGCGTTCTTAGCGCCTCCACCCCAGATATTCATTGCTTGTTGAACGGTGGTGGCAGTTCCAGCCAAATCAGCACCGGCGACAGCAGAAGCCTTAGCAATAGCCGGAAACTCAGTCTTCAGGTCTTTGATTGATGCACCGTTACGAGCCATTTCAATCATTGCGTTGCCGGCATCTTCGGCACTGATGGGTAAAGTTTTACCTAATGAAAGCGCTTCTGTTTCGAGATCCTTCATATCACCCTTAAGCGACTTGTTACTGGAACCAGCAATGACTGCTGCCTTGTTGATCGACTCTTGGAAAGTGCCATAGCTTTTGATAGCCCCGACCGCCATAGCACCTACAGCAACTCCCGCAATCGTGCTCGCTTTACCGATGCTTGCCATGGCTCCACCGACTCGTTGGCCTGCATTAGAAGCAGCGTCAGTGCCAGCTTTGACTGAGGTCGCTAGGCTTCCCATTGCTGATTGGAATGGTGCGATGTTTGCTGTGAATGTTGCGACTACGTTTGCCATTAGCTACCACCTCCAAATGCGGCATTGAGTTTCTTGATCATTTCTACATCAGGCTTTCTTTCTCGATTGCCACTGCGTTTGAGTATCTTTTGTTCGGCCTTATCAATATTCTTATAGCCAGTTTTAACTGATCGCTTAGGGTTCTTTGCGTTCTGGATATTGGCAATATTGACGGCAAGTTCCATCAGGTCGCGTCTCATATCGACATCACGCAAAAAAGACCCTTCCAAGATTGAACGGGCCTCCCACATGTACAAATTGAATGGCATATCGGGATCATATATCCCGTGACGGGCAAAATCAGTTAAGAGAGACTCTTCTTCATTGCGTCCAGGGTATCCTTGGTCGCTGCTTCTTGAATCTTCTCTTCGGCTGTCTTGTTCTTCTTGTCCGTCAATGCTTTCCCGTATTTTTCGGTCAAGTTCAGCCAACGTTGTGCTGCGTGTTTGAAAAAACCGGACTCATGAAGCTCCTGCTCAACTTCTTTGAATAGTTCTTGTGACTTGCCGTCTTCTTCGGCCTTGTCGAGCACGTCCATAATGTCATCATCTGTATATGACTTCGGTAACAACACGCGTAATGCTTTGAATAATGCCATATCGTCATCAGTCACGAACGCCAGCCAGATTGAGCTTGCACCATCGTTGGCACCTTCAGCGGAGCTGTACAACTTGTTCGCACGGAACAACGCACGGAAATTGAACTTTGCTTCTACTGGTTGACCTTTTACTGTAATTTCTAACATGAATATCCTCCTGTATTATCGTCTCAGATCGGCCGCAGCCTACTCGTCTCTGTGTGCGATTAATTAAGCGTGTGAAGTGGTGGTAGTAGTTGATGAGCTTGTGGTAGTCGATGTTACTGCACTGTCAGCAAATTCACCTTGCTTTTCACCTGGGCGTTCGTAGTCGTACAGTTCACTAAGTGCTGCCACCTGATCGTCAGACAGAGGGAAGGTGCCGGGCGTACCGTCAGCGTTCTTGTCTGCCAATTTACCGATGATGTTCAAAGTGAAGTCCATTTCGGAGAAACTGTCTTCATCGGAAATGTCGGCACTGTCGACAATACCATAGCCAAACATTGCTGGATAAGCCTTGTGGTCGCCTTCGACAACTGCAAGTCGTTCATCAACAATGACGCGCCATACCTTAACTTGCCGGCCATTGTGCTTGGCATCAATAATGATGTCGTTTGCGGTGTCCCCGGGAACCATGTAGCTCGTTAGCTCAATACTATCTTCATTGGTTGACGCTGCTACAACGCGACCCATCTTGGTTTGTTCATCAAGAGAATCGCCTTCGATACTTGTATCGCCGGACTCTTGGTGAGCCGGCAAGATTGCGGGGCTACCAATGGGCGCTACTTTAGGATCTGTTGATTGGATAAAGTACCAAACGTCTTTACCACGATAAGGGGTATCTTTTACATACTTAATGCCATTGTTTACTGGAACTGCCATTTTAATAATCTCCTTCTAAAGTAATGAGAAGCATACAGCGACGTAATGGTGTACTCTCGCCCATGCTTGTGTCGATTGAATTAGATGCCGTCAGTGATTGCCACCGTGTCACCTTACTGAGTGACCATTTCACCTTGCGAACGAAGTCTTCCCATTCAGCAGGCGGAGTGTCGATGCTGTCGTAAATGTCAATCTGCTGGCCAACACTCGATAGTGTCCCCGTCTTAGATGACATATCAGCATCAACATGAACGTTCACGAAAACCAGTGGCAACGTGCTCTTAGCGTCCGGCTGAACGAATACAGGGTTGAGGCCATCAGCGATCAATTGAGTTTGCACATCTTCGTACCATTGAGAGAGTGTCATTTGAACGTTGCCGCCTCCTTTAGCTTGTCCATTGTCGTTTTAATGAAAAACGATTGTGCTGCTGAAACGGCTGGACGAATGAATGGCTCGGCTGACATTTTGTAGGTGCCAAATTCCACAAAAGATGAATAATCAGCCTTGGCATCTACAGTTCCCGTGACAGAGGTCGCTGTCTTATTGACTGGCTCAACACTAATATTGTTTGCCATGTATCCGGTTCTTTTTGGTGCCACCTGTTTAGCTGTTGCTTGAACTTGGCCGGTAGTTGTTTTCATTGCCGATGAGGCGGCTTCAATTGTTTTTGCTGCCGTGGCACCAATTTGTTCCATGAGACTGCTTAGCCCAGTCCATGTGACGTTGGTATTAGCCATTGCTTGCACCTCCTGACACGATGAATACCGTTGACTTGCGGTTAACGAATGTCTTGTTGATTGTCCATTTGACACCGTCAAGCTCGATTTCATTCACAGGCTTTACTGGGTTCTTTACGTGAATCTCATAGGCCATGGTGTTCACAAGACCGTATACAGACAGTTCTTGTGCACTGGTGATTGGGATTGTCAGGCAAGTCACCGTCTCTCGCGTCTCTGTCGGCCTATCATGCAGCGGGTCAGCAGGTGGCACCTTCCTAATGAGGGTGATTCGATTATTGTATCTCATACGAATCTCATCCCCGGTCGGCGGCTTTGCGATGACTCACGGTAGACATCGAGAGCGTCAGCATACTTAGACAAATCTATTGCTTCCCATGTGTTGGATACGTTGCCCTCGGTGCCACTTTGCTTACCTTCGTCTCCGATGCGGTTATACATCTTCACCACAATGTCCTTGATTACCCATGCAACTGCATCTGGCACAGTCTGATTGACAATACCGTCTTGGTTGATATACGTCAGTACACGCGCTGTGGCGTCATCAATCAAATCACTCAACAAGTTATCTTGCAACGTATCAGTCAAACTGATGCGAAGCTTAACACTTGCCAAAATATCTTCCTTTGTATCTGAATCAGCCATCATTTCACCGCCTTTACTGCTTGCACATACTTGTATGAGCACTTCGACTTGTCAACAAAACTAAGGTCATCATCAAACGGCGTGTGATTAACGTACTTGCCTTTGAAGAACAAGCGTTTGTCATTCACGGTCACGCCAGCATTGTGCATGATCTTGGTTTCATTCCATCGCTTGACTGGATCAGTAGCCCAACAAAAGTCTAGTTCATCGCTGATGACGGGTCCGATGTTGAAATACATCATATTCCACAACTGCGCCCACATTTCTGCGGTCCATTTCTGGATATTGCTGTCGACTGTCTGCAAGTATTGCCACAGTCGGTTGCTATCGACATACACCTTTCGCCAGTATTCAGTTGACGGGTGACTGATGAGCCATTGGGCACCACCCGAATTGTGGTTGATTGTTTCAAGCGAAGCTACCGTAACTCCGACAATGTCAGCCATGCGTTTCAGAATCTCTTCTCCGTGTTCGCACTGCTTGATATAGTCAACACTGATATAGCTAAGCGTGTTACTGCACAGCCAACGATCAGGCTTTGCTTTCAGCTTGCGAAAGTCTGGCCGTTTACGGAAGATCACATCGCTGTCGAAGTAGAAATAGTCTTCATTCTCACGCTCATGGTCTTCTGCAAGATACTGCCACCATAGCCACGGCTTCACAGACGGGATATATTGCTTGTCTGAGCGCTTGTCAGTATACGTGTGTACTTCTACTCCATATTTGCTGGCAAGCGTTTCTGGCACCTTAGAATCATGCACAGTGAAGAGCAAAACGACATCTTTCATGTCAAACCCGACACTTTGCAGATTGGTTAGGCAGACTTCCAGCTCCCACTCAAAACGCTTGATAGCGGGTTGACACAAAATAAGCTTCATTCTGTCCTCCAATCAGCCGCCCGGTTTCCCGTACTGTCCTATTTCGATAGGCGACTTGCATCAATTAACTAAGCGTGCGAAGTAGTTGTGGTTGTCGTTGTAGCTTTTGTAGTGGTCGTGGTAGTTGCTGACGTCCCGGCAGTGAAGATTGCCTGACGGTTGTCATCGCTGATCCACTGACCTGCCTTACCGGCACCTTGCAAAGCAACGCCCGCAAAGTTCTCGGATTGAATCGTCCGAACAACGTTGATGCCAGTAAATGCACGGCCAATGTTATCAGGTGCAAAGATGATGGCCTTGCCAGCCATGTAACGAGTAGGCGTCTTGGTAACAATGATGTCGCGGAAACGAACGATGCCATTTTCGTCGATGTTCACAGCAGAACCTTTGGAGCTGGTTACCAACTGGTGGTCGATGATTGCGTTGTAAACTTCGGCAGTAACGTATGCACGAACTGGAACAACGACTTCAAGATCCGTGTAACGTTCGGACGCCGCTTCGAATACCTTGTTGACATCATCAACCGCACCAAGATCAGCCGCAGCACTAGCAACCAAGTAGGCGCCCAGCTTGCTGTTGAACAGCCGCGTCTTAGCTTGTGCTTGCAAGTTCAGGCGGTCAGCCACTGCAGCATTTAGATCGTTGTTGACAGTGAGCTGGTCGATACCTTCGTTGAAACTCCAGCCGAAGGAATATGGTACATCGATGTCGCCATAGATAATTTCCTTCATTGGCCCGAAGCGGTTAGAGTTGCTGGTGCCAGAGCCAAATGCCACGTTAGGATCAGTGTTGTATGTGCCAACAGCAACAGGCACATCATTCGCTTTAACACTGAACGCAATCGCGTTGTTTTGAACGCTATCGAGTGCTTGCAGTGCGCCGAATGTCGGGGTAAACGTGCTTTGAACACCGAAGACGGTTTGAATTAAACCGATGAACTGCTTCTGATAGAGACGTACTGGTAAATTGTTGTTTTCTGTAGCCATGATTAGCTACCTCCTATTTCTTTTTGTATTGTGCCATGATTTTCTTGAATGGATCGTCAGGGCCATCAAGGGCAGAAGCACCATTTTTAGGCGGATCCGTTTGCAGCTTAGATTCAACCTGCTTGTTTACCGTCTCTTGAATTGTCTTCTGAATATTCTCAACAGCCGTCTTGATCTTGTCAGCATCACCCAAAGCAACCAGAGAGTCAGCAAAGTCAGCCGGCAGTCCTTTGTCAACGAGTAATGACTTCGTACTTGTCGACAACTCGCGCCGATTGAGTTCAGCCTCACGCTTGTCTAGTTCTGCCTGTCGCTGTTTCTCAAGCTCTTTGGCCTTTTCATCTTCGGTCATCTTAGCAAGCCGTGCGCCTTCACTCTTGGCTTCCTCAAGCGCCTTAGCCTGTTCTGCTTCCCACTTAGCCCTGGCTGTTTCCAGTGCCTTAGCTGCACGTTTATCGGCCTCGCTGTCAAGCTGAGCCTGCGTATATGTGGTTGGCGCCTGAGTGGTGGTTTCGGTTGTCTCGACTTCTTCTTGAGTTTGTGTTTCTTCTGCCATGATGGTTCCTCCTGTTTAGCCCAAAACGAATAGACGTGCTAAATGACCCCAGCCACGCCATAAGGCCCAGCCACGATCGCACGTCTATCACTTCACGCTATTATTTTTGAGTAGTTTAGGGACTTGCTCAGGTCACAAGTTTATAAAAGAATTTGCTTGATCAGTTCTGGGTTCTGCTTGGCCAACATGCGAATCGCATGCGCTAATCCGTCAACCATTGCCTCATCATTGTTTTGCTTTTCGAAACCACGTTCGTGCAATATCGCATGAATAATCTCGTGCACTAAGGTGATCTTTGTCTCATCACTAGCCATTCCATCACAAATGCGAATGCACGCTGGCTTATAACGCGTATCGCCAAAAATCTCGCTTTGTAAATCTTCATTGCTAAGCTGAAGTTTTCGATGACTTACTTCTTTAACCTTGTACTCGATATCATCAATCAATACTTTTTCTGGTAGCTTCATTGTTTCCTCCCGCTTTTGCGCTCACAAAGTGCAATTACGCCATAAACCAGTAGTAGGATGCAAAAGATTCCCAGCGTAAGTGTAAATCCGATCAAGATTGGTGATACAACCCAAAGCCATGGCCAGTCGATGACATGGCACAGTTTGAGAACGATAAATGCGATCGTCAGCAGGCCACAAAACCCTGTGCCACGGCTTGCGGTTTCACTTTTAGTTTTATTTTCCATTATTTCCTCCGCTTAAACCTGTGATCGGTACGTGGCTGTTAGGATATTGGTAGCAATTTTGTGTGCTTCGTCTTCATTTGCACCGTTTTCAATTGCTCGGTCATGAACCGTCATATAGAAATCAGCGGCCATTTTGTACGTCTGTTCTGCCTCAGCGTCCATAACTAGTCCCTCCATTACAAAGCTTGTGTATTTGCCAATATCAATCTTTTGCTTTGCCATGATTTCCTCCTAGTCATCTTCAACCTCATCACCAGAGTCATACGCAGCCCATGAGCAAAGACAGTTGGGGTGCGCTGGTATCATCCCCTCGGCTTGTTTCAGCGTGTAAACCTCACCGCTGCGTTGCTTACATATGTCACACGCGCCTGAGTTGATAACCCAAATCACTTTCTTGTATCCAGCTTCACGAGCGTTCACAACGCTTTGATGTGCCATGACGCGATCGCTTTCGGTTCGAATGATGCGGTCTGATTGATACTTCATGACACCAAACTTATTACGAAGCGATGGGCTTTGCGTAATCGGATTGCTGTGCGTCAACAGTGCATTCTTCATCATCTTAACCAGATCATTTCGCAATGCGTCTTGATTTGACCAGATACGGTCGCTCCATGTTGCACCATCGAACAATTTATCAACGATTGATAGGTCAGGCTTGATTTTCTTTCCATATATTGATGATCCCAGCTTGGCCGTCTGTTTTACCAAATCACCAAGCGTTGTGCCAATATAATCAGCAACCTTAATGGCAACAGCCGTTGAATAAACATAGGCCGCATATGATAGCAGATCATCGTTATTGGCAACTGACTTCTGCTTAACTCCGGCTTCTTGTGCATCTCGATCAAGCTGTTCTTTCAGCGCAGGATCGTAGTACCGCGAATCATCAGCGTGTGTGTATTCTTCGTGCTTCTCGTTGAATGCATACCAGAAGGCCATGAATGCCGCGGTGTATTTGGCAACGTCACTTGCTATCTGGCGGTGTTGCTTGTCCTGTTTGTCCGCGAACGCTTTGATCCGTTCCTTCGGTGTTTTCGTCATTGTTTGTCAAGTCCTCACTGTAATCACTGTCTGCTCGTTGCTTGGCAACCATATCGGTAATCTCTTGCGGATCAGTGACGCCTGGTGCAAATCTGTACAAGTATTCTTGTGGCAGTGTTGCACCCGCAGCAACAAGCGCTTGAATCTGCGTGATGTCATCTGTTGGTAGATTGTCGCGGAACGTGAACTTAATCGTATTAGGATCCGTTTTCATGCCGCCTGACACGCTTTGATCGAGTGCATATATGATTGAGTATCGTTGGTACAGTGATTTCTCAAACATGCGTCGCTTGATTGCTGCTAATTCGACAGTACCAAGCAGCTTGTACTTCATCGCAACACCAGACACGTTAGACGCAAAGTTACTGTCGGTTAGGTCTGGTGTGTGGCTGAACTTATGAATGTCTTCGGCAACGCGTTTCTTGTACGCTTCGGTGCCACTGACGTCATATGCCTTGTTGATGTACTTTGCGTCAACGCTCGTTTGCTGACCGGTTGCTGTCATTCTAGACTTGAGCAGCAGCATGTTGGCGTCTTTCTGTTCTTTGATAAGCTCTAGTTTGTCCTGTGCGAGCTTTTTCATCGCCTCAGGATCGTTAGGGTCAACACCACTCATAAGCGTGCTACCGTTGAATAAAGCGTCAATATCACCGCTGATGACTAACAACGCATCATTCAGGTCAGTCATGTAGTTAGCAGTGTCAGACTGTGCTGAATCGTACAGGTCAATCAGTGAGATCACGTGCTCGAAGTCACCAGTGCGGAAACGGTTGTTGTCATACTCGACAACTGGAAATACACGAATGATCTCGCTGCGATCCAAATACATTGCACCACCAACCGTGGTCGGCTTGTAAACGTCATGTTCTGTCGCGGTCCACGTTTCGGGGATGATGTTGATAATTGTCTTGTTGTTATCGTCAACTAATTCAACTGAATGGTACCGAACAGCCATGATTGGCTGCGGATCAACATCAAGCGAGTAGATGACGAACGTATCAAGCGGATCAAGACGAACACAATGCTCGATTGAGTCACTGCCATAGTAAACATACTCGTAAGCACGCCCATATCGCGTCATATCTAGGAACAGATCATAGTTGAGCGCGTCCAGGTCGTTCACTCGCGTAATCTGGTCGAGCCGCTTGTCATCTTCATCAAGCTTCACGTTCACTGGATTACCAACAGAGTAGGCAGTCTGGAAATCAGCGATGTACTTGCCGAACGAGTGAACAGCTCTGTGGTCTGACTTGCCGGTTTCAATGCGCCGTGACTGTGGGCTTAGAATGCCTTCATTTTGACCCTTGTAGTATCGGTCGAGCTTCTTCAGCCGTGGAAGCTGATACTCGTGATGGTGGAAAATGAACTTCATGATCCGATCCGGAGTGAGGCTCGTAATGTCTTCTTGGTAAAGTAAGTTTGATTCTTCAAATGGATCCATCATGTCACCCCAATCCTAAATTTTTGATTGTCTGAATGCGTTCTTGGTTGCTCATGTAATGGCCGGCAGTTCTGAACGTGAACGGCTCCATCGCATACCTCAAAGCGTCACAATTATGCACAATAAAACCACCATTAACAGCAAAGTTATGGTGGTTCTTTACATACATGTCATAAACGTCTTCATATCCGGAAAAACTAATTGACTTTATTTTCACGCCTTTTTGCAAACGAGAGTTTTGAGGCACAACTACGTGAGCAGGTTTCTTTTTTTGAATATTTGTTTGCGCTGAATTTAGTGCCACAAATTACACACGTCCTTTCTACATCATCAATGTGGTTATTTCTACGCCATTTTGACTTGCAAGCGTTGGAGCAGAAACGGTTGTGTCCGTTATCTTGTGCTGAAAATGTTTTCCCACATTGTTCACATACAAATTCTTTTTTGGCGTACAGTTTATCTTTCATCGCCTCGAAGTGCTTTAAATGCCACTCGTGTCCTTCAGCAGAAGCGTGCCATTTAGGCGCTAATTCAATACCACGCTGGTGAAACTCAGCGAACCACTCATGGTTGTTTTTAACCTTTTCAACACCGTGCAAATGCTGGTGGTCATGTGAAGAAAGACAGACCAAATTGGAAATATCGTTGTTGTCTTTGTTTTTGTCAATGTGGTGGACGTCATAACCGGGCTTTATTGTACCGTGGTACTTTTCCCAGACGTAGCGGTGCAATCGTTTCGGCTTTCCTTCTTTTGCAATGAACTGGTTGCATTGCCAATAACCGCTTTGATCATCTTTTACGAAACGGTAGCCGTCTACAGTGATGGATTTCATAAAATCATCTCCTAACATACATTATACCATGCATGGAGTATCTTGGCGCATTAAATTGAGATAATCTCATCATCTTCTGTTAAATCGGCTAACTCTTTCCAACCGTCTTTGGTAAGAAACTTATGGTCGGCTGTTGCTTTGACTGTTCGCCCATCCTCTAATTCGATTTCAAACACTGCCGCTTGTTTTCTTGTCTTGCATACGTTGCTAAACTCATCAACTACTACATTCCCAGTTTCAGCGTCAAGACTATAAACGTTACCAGTTTTTCCTACTAGCTCACTGATTGGCTTGCTACCGTTAATAGTTTCAACCAATGTATCACCAGTCAAGCAGGCATGGTTATTAGCGTCTTCAGGCGTGTTCGTCCAGTTGTCAAACTTGTCTTTGGAATAAACGTAAGTGTTGAATTCTTCCAACAGTCCCTTGACACGGGGATGAACAACGAAATGATACGACTGCATGTATTGAATACCCTGTGAGACGCTGTCTTTTCCCTTGCCAGCGCCTACGATGTTTGGCACACCATATACACCTGAAAGCTCAGATATGAGCCTCTGTTCGGCGCTATCAGCCGTTATCTGCAAGCCATAGCCTTTGTGTTGCCCAATTGCCTCTGCAATCTGCTGTGTCAGCATCCCCTGCTGATAGAACTCGTCATAGATATACACGACTCTGTTCTGCTGATCAATGGCTATAAACTCACCCGCTGTCGGGTCATGCTTGAAACCGAAGTCAAGGCCGACTGCTTTTGGCAACGTGGCTATCTCTTCCATACTGAAATCGCGCTGCTCGAACAGCCCATCAAACACAAGACCTTCTGCAATGCCCCAGTCTCCATATACAGCGACACGGGCACGGTTAGGATTGCGCTTAACCATGTCCTTGAGGGTTTCAACGTAGTCATCATTTAACCATGGGTTATCCGTGTATGTGGTCGTGAAACTGCGCGTGTTGGGTCTCCGCGTATCTTCATCGAAGAACTCACTCTTAAGCCAGCTTCTGTCGCTCCACGGGTTGAATGTGATCACGGTCTGATAGAATCCTTGAGGATCAGGAAGAATGCCTCGTAAGGATTCTTCAACGGTTTCAAAAGCCGATTTTGACTTTAATTCGTAAGCCTCCTCTATCCATTCACGGCAAATAACCCCGACATCTGTAGTTATCGAGGTTATCTTGAGCGCATCGTCCACAATATGTTACGATATGTCCGTTCCCGACATATCTCTCTATGTTTCCATAAAGTTCAGACTATATCTTGGCTTTCGCCCCTCATCTTTCAACCCCACTTGGGGCTTACTCTACTCGTTCACCATTTAAGGTGCTTTCGATAGTCGTTACACGCGTTCAAATTTATATTCAATTCCAGTCTTGCGGCGTCCTGTTTGCTTGCGGCGTCCATTTATAACATCATCAATTCCATGTCGGGTTATGCCATAATATCGTGCAGCACTAGAAATTGTTTTAAACACTCTACCATCGTTAAAACAACGCACAGCGCGTGCCTTAGGATTGTTAGATCCATTTCTATCTTCACCAGGCCGCTCGTTCATTAAATTACCAGCTGGTAGCCATTTGTAATATTCTGATTCTTCATGTTTTAGCATGTCTTCCATGTTATCAGTACTATACTCCCAGATAATCCTAACATCATTTACCAGCTTTAAATTTTTAGAGTTCATATATCTATGGATTCTACTAGCGCCTTTACCAGTGGCTAACGCACGCTTATGTTCTTTCAATCGTGCTTGCATTCTCGATGTGCTACCGACGTAAATAACATTGCCTGTTGACTTTTCTTGAAATAAATAAACTAAATACATGATAATTCCATCCCCTTCACTAATGACATTATATCATTTTCCGGGGCTGCTGTATACTAGAACTACGCTCGGTCTGAACTACAGCTTAGCCTGTTTAGCCTTTAACCGAATTAATGAGGTTTAACGTGGGCTGGTTTGTTAACCCACGGAAAAATATCTTTTGACCAGTAGGCTTATATGTTATCTCAAGCGGTGACACTGTGAACTTGAAAAGGTCATATACCCCGAGATCGCTTGCGGCCTTCTTTATGGTTGCGAAAGTGGAATCTTTGTGTGTACCGAAGTATTGCCGGATAACCAGCCAGTTGACGTAAGGGTGAAGTAGTATATCCACAATCACCTTACGAGCCGCGGCCACTGACTTGCCAGATCCACGACTGCCCTTGTACGAGAGATAACGTGCATTGCTCGTGAACATCGGATAATAAGCAGGTGAAACGATTTTAGGTATATCGATTGTAATATTACTCATTATATTTCTGCTCCTCGTTGCTATTTGGCACGATGATATTGACGTTAACAGCATCTGTTCCGTCTCCGCTAGTTTCACGTTTGGCCTTGGCCTCCATGATGTCAGCCTCAGCCTTTGATTTGCGAGCCTGTTGTTTATTCAATTCGTCACCACTGCTCAAAGCCTTTTCGATGATGTATGAAGCGGCATTATATCGAACCATTTCAGACTTGGCATTCAATAGCTCTTTCATGGTTAGTACGGCCGAAGATGATAAATCATGCAGCATAAACCGTGTATATTCATCTTGCCCACGTCTAAAATCTTCGTGTGTTTTCCAAGTGGATAACGTTGTCGCTGAAACATTAACTTCTTCCGCTATTTTTGCCTGCGTCATTTCCCCTGAAAACAGCAACATAACGGCTTTTTTCTGTTTCTCAGGTAACTTTAAAAAATTCTGCAAACTTTTGATTTTTTCAACCATTACATATCACCACACCTCCCGCATTTGTACGAGCTCTTAGTCTTCCGTGTATTGTTTGATCTTGTCAACCCGCAAGTCGCACCATTCATCATGTGTGCCGTCTGCCTTGTAAACTGTTACGACTGGCATTGAACGATAGCCTAGCTTGCGGAACCGCTCGTAGTCGTCCGCGTCCGCTGTGACTGTTTGTACTGGCATTACACGTGACAGTTTTAATACTGTTCGCCGGCACTTTTGACAGCGCGGCTTCGTGTAGATAAATGCTTGCATGTGTTTCTCTTCTCTCGATAGTTTCTCAATTATTGCTTGCTCCACGTTGCTCACATATCCATATTCGACTCGCTTCATTCCGTTAGACATAATAGATCGCCCTCGTATCATGATCGCTGTATTCGACCAGCTCAAACGTTTTGTGAGCAACCACGCCAATATCATCAGTCCACTGATCGGTTGGCTTGCGCGTTGATACTTGACGCTGAACGAATCCGCCTAGGTCTTTGCTCATCTCTGAATGGAGATGCCCCGTGAACAGTTCGCGATTCTGTGCTGTGCCTAGCATGAAGCCGAACTCATCAAGATACTTCGCAAGGTAGTTGTTCTTGCCCTTGTCTCCGTGAGTGGCACCAATGAAGTTATGGCCGAGCATTGCGCCTTTGTAATGCTTCAGCGATATATCCCAAGTGATGTTCGGCTGGTTGCTGTAGGCACGTTTTAATAAACGCGCAAACATATATCCAACTGACGGGTCGTGGTTACCTGGCGCATACATGACCTCACACTCATTGGCATTCTTAATGATTGCTTCAATCAGTGTCTCGAAGTATTGCTCCATTTCGTTCACAGTCTCGCCTAAGTCGGTTGTTTCGAGCTGTGTACCCTTTGCTGTGGTCGAGTTGATATTATCCACATGAGCCAGATCACCGCCCAGAATGAGCAATATTTTGGCGTAGTGGCCGCGTTGGATGATCTCTAGCTGACGTTTGAGAGATTCAGCATAGACATCAAACGTGTGACCGTTGAAATGTGTATCAAACGCAGGAATGACTAAATAGCGATCTGACTCCACAAAAATAGGAGCCTTAGCTTGGTATGGCTCCTTGTGTGTGATGATGTCATTCATCAATGATTCATATTGTTCTGCTTCGACCAACGGCCTGATTTGTATCTTGCTTTGATACAATGTTGCTTCAGGCGTCTGCTTCCAGAAGTTGCTTGTGGCACGTACAAGTTCCCACTTGGTGTAATCATACCCGTGGGCTTCCAAAACCTCTCTAGGCGTCATTTTGTGGCCCCTTACGACTTTCAGGATAGTCTCACTGGACTGTGTTCCGTCTGAATCGTATTCATTCTTCAGTGGTTTTTGGAACTCGATGCCAAGCCGTCTTGCTTTGCCTTGAAGCGCATCATAGCTAATCCCGAGCTTGTCGGCTGTTTCTCGTCTTGTAAAGCCTTCAGAGGCGAGCTTCCTAATGTCGCTTATTTGTTCATCTGTCCATTGCATCTACTCGCCTCCGAAATTATTCTTTTACATATTTAAGCAGTAGTTCTTCCGGCCGCTTGCCTTTTGCTTGAAAAGATATCTTTTTGCCAATAATAAAAGCCACCTCGGTATGAGGCAGCTGTGTGTATTCACTGATATATATTTGCTTTGCCGGACATTTTGCGAGCCAGCTTTGAAAATCATCATCGTCAAAGCCGCCATAGTCTTTGCTTGTTCCGATATATGGCGGATCACAATAGACAATGTCGCTAGGCCCGATGTCGAGTGAGCGATAGTCAAGCACTGAATATTTTAGTTGCTGGAGTCGCTCGAGTTGCTGGAGTCGCTCGAGTTGTTGCAGCCGCGCCAGTTGCTGGAGCACGTCATAGCGACTGCGAATATTCATTTTTTCCAATCGCCACTTGTGAAACAGCCTGTATTTACCCGAAATACTGTTTTCATTTTTTGCATATGCATAAAGCTCATCAAGTTGCGTCCCCGTGTCTCCCCAAAAAAGCGCCCGCGTCAGTTGCAATTTTTCTTTTTCGATTTTCTTTCCCCACAAATAACTGTTTAGGCCGTTGCTAAAGCTCCAAATGGTCAACACAAGCGTGCGCTCAATCGAATCAGGCATGTTGTCTCGCCAGTTGTAAAACGTTTCGCGATCCATATATACATAATCCATCAAATCGAAGTGTGGGTTGTCTTCGATTAACGCTTTCAACAGATTAACAACCGTTTTTCGCCTGTCATTGTAAACTACTTCGTCCCATTTTCCGGATGAGGCTGCTGTCAGGCTAATTGATCTGCCACCTCCGAATACGTCAATGAGACGGTTGCCAGCAGGCAAGATGTCGATGATCTTTTCTGCCTTTTGGCCCTTGTTGCCAACGTACGGTAATCCGCGTTTCCATTTTTTGACTGTTTCAAGTTGAGTTCCTCCGTAAATATGTATAAAAATAGCACCTCACGAAAAATGAAGTGCTTCAACGCAACCGCCGGGAGTCGAACCCGATAATAGAGGCCACAAAGTTAATCCTCCGGTTGCCGCTCGCTCTCCCAGTGTCAGATGGGGTCATCGCAAGCTGTGTCCGGTCGCTGAACTGGACAAAGAACTGTGCCACGACCTGCCGTGGCTGGTCCCGCTCAACCGGGAAGCTCAGCCTCTAAGGAGGTATATAAGTTCACCCTGCTACTCATCGTCATGGTAGGCGTATCGGGACGTAGTGACGGTAGCTACTCCGTCACAGACCTTCACGGGTGAAATGTGGCATGCGGGAATCGAACCCGCCTGACTATCTCAGCCAGTCCTCATTTGCCACGCCTTGCCACAGCTTTATCATAACTGAGGCTCGGAGGAAAAATGCGGTGTCTCAGGTTTCTCACCTTTGGCACAATACCATCATATGACGGAAAAATAGTTGAAATGTCTCACAAAGGTCTCATCTCGATTTCAACTAATGGGCAAATCTCAGCGAATGCAATTAGCGCTTCACGTTTTGTTCGATAATACTGGGCTTTCGATAAAAACAGCTTGTCCATTATTTGCTTGTCACTATATCGTTTGGTTAAGTAACAGCTTGTTAGTATAAGCCGATGATTCTCTGATTCCAGAGATTCAATAGCACCTTCACAGCACGCTATATAGTACAGCTCGTCAGCGTGCGATACGAGCTTGTCCTCGGCTTTGTTGCCATAGCTAGGTGACTTGGGCATGCCGTCCATCACGGGGCTTCTGAGCGCTATTTTGGTACGTTGAGCGATCCGCTTGTGATGCCAGTAGTTCCCCAAGACCTCTTTGGCGTTTTCAATTGTTTTGTCATGATCAATTGGGCTGAAATATCTCGTTGCTCGCACTACTGCGTCCACTCCTTATGGTATGATTTGTTTGGGTTTGTAGGATAAGCGTGCCGTAATGGTGCGCTTTTTTTATTTGTCTTCAGGAGGCCTAATAAGCTCCCACGGGTCAATCCCAACGCGTTCAGCGAAGTCATCAAGTTTTGCCAAGCTAACGTTGTTGTCTTGAAGCAGATGCGCCAGTTGACGTGTCGTAATGCCGATGCTTTTTGCGTAATCCTTCTGTAGCATGTGGTTATCGCTGATATTCTTGCGAACGTTATTTTGAAACACGCGATTACTTTTTGATTTCATTTATTTTCCTCTTTTCCAGTTAGCCCACATCCACGTTGCAACACCCGCAGTTAGCAACATGACGGCAATCATTGTTTTCCCTCCAATAGCTCCGGATTTTCGTGTGCGTTACCGATGACCTCACATGTTTCAACACCATTTTGAAAAATGGTTGCAAGTGCATTTGCATCATAATTCCATGTTTCCGGTATTCCCTTCAAATCAAATGCTGGGTATTCTTCATCGCCAAACCATTTTACGGTTGCTACATATGATTCACCGTCTTCTCCTGTTACTTTCAGAATATCGCCTTCGTAGATTTCCCGCCCATTCTTGTCTTCAAGTCCGGTGTACTGCATGATATCATAGTTATCTGCAAGTTGTAGTTCCGCATCATAGGCATATTC